>ERZ839823.54-NODE-54-length-179477-cov-5.634231_pt1 | contig 179477 bp, 170 predicted proteins | sample MGYA00519862_ERZ839823 | MGnify/ENA primary metagenome ERZ839823 (study PRJEB31850, sample SAMEA3708853) | human gut metagenome | biome: human gut; feature: human-associated habitat; material: faeces | place: China | collected 2014 ...
TTCTTATAAATATTTCTTCTTATCTTCTTTCTGACTCATACAACGGAACGCTATTCAAATCACTACACATTGTGTATGTTAAATGGTATTGGCTGATAAGTTTTGGATTCGTTGACAGAAGGTCAATGAAATTCGTTTTTCGTACCTCTATCTTTTTTATGTTTTTATGAATACTCGATACATTTCCGTTATACAATTACAATTTAATTAGTAAATACTATCTCTAAACACAATCTTACGATATGCTTCAAATCGTAACCAGCGGTTAAAGAATTCGCTTCCTAGTTTGTATCCTTGTTCTTTTAATTCTGCAAATAACTTATCTGCTTTTTCTTTGGAATCTACAAGTATTTCAAATCCACGTCCGTTGATTAATGGTAATCCTTTGTATTTGTATTCTTCGATTGGCTGGATTGCTGCTACCTTGCGGTCTCTGATCTGTACGGCTACTTTGTCTCTGAATACGATGACATCGAAGTAGTCTGGATAGTGATAGCTTTCTCCTTCGACTGGAATTTCATCTCCGATCGTGTAGGATTTTCCGGATGGTTTGATCTTTGTGACTGTCATACTTTCCATATTGTAGTAGAATTCTTCAAAGATGTCTCCATTTGCTTTTAATTTTCCGTGTGCGAAGACGCATTTTAAGTCTGTTTCTTCGTCAACTTCAGAGTTTTTGATCACTCCGCATGCGGATGTCATATTTGTGATGCGGTCGATTAAGATTAATTCTCCTAATGTCTTATGATCATCAAATTCGTCTAATACGATCTCTTCCTGCAAAATGACATCACATACTGCGATCTCATTCTTTCTTAAGTTATTTGCTGGAATGTATTCTCCTGTGTTAACGTCGATCTTATACTGAATATTTGTTACGATTCCCGGAATTTCTTTTGTTCCGATTTTTACGAAATATTCTTTTCCTGGTAATAATTCTCCGTCATCCATCCAAAGAACTGTTGCTGTAAAGGATTTGCTGACTGGAAGTTCTGTTTTATTTGCCAGAACACATCCTCTGGATACGTCCACTTCACGGTCTAACTGAATCGTTACTGGACGGCCTTTTTCGGCTGTCTGTGCATCTTTATCTCCAATTAATAAACTCTTAACCTTTGCGTGTTCTTTACTTGGTAATGTCACGATCTCATCTCCAACAGAAATCTGTCCAGATTCAATCTGTCCCTGGAATCCACGGAATGTGTGATTTGGACGGCATACTCTCTGTACCGGCATATAGAATCCTTCTTCTTCGGATTTCTCGCGAACATCGACTGTCTCTAAATATTCCAGTAAGGGTTCTCCTGTATACCATGGGATGTTGTCTGATTTTGTTGTAACGTTATCTCCTTCTGTTGCTGATACTGGAATAATCTTTACATTTGCAAGGGATAATTCTTCCTGTAATTCTTTGATCTGTTCTTCAATCTTTCGAAATGTTTCCTGATCGTATTTTACAAGGTCCATCTTGTTGACTGCAAATACGAAATGTCTGATTCCCATTAACGCACAGATTCTTGCATGACGTCTTGTCTGTACTAACACTCCCTGAGATGCATCAATTAAGATGACTGCTAAGTCTGCAAAAGATGCTCCTACGGCCATGTTTCTTGTATATTCTTCATGTCCCGGTGTATCTGCTACGATAAAACTTCTTTTTTCTGTTGTAAAGTAACGGTATGCAACGTCAATTGTGATTCCCTGTTCTCTCTCTGCCATCAATCCATCAAGTAATAGGGAATAGTCAATCTTACCGCCACGGCTTCCGACTTTACTGTCTAACTCTAATGCTTCTTCTTGGTCTGTATATAATAACTTGGAATCATATAAAATATGTCCGATCAGTGTGGATTTTCCATCATCCACACTACCGCAAGTAATAAATTTTAATAATCCGATCATCTTAGAAATACCCCTCTCTCTTTCTTCTTTCCATGCTTCCTGCTGCTTCATTGTCAATAACTCTGGTTGTTCTTTCTGAAGAAACCGCACTTAATGTCTCATCAATGATCTCATCAAGTGTTGAGGCTTTTGACTCCACTCCTCCAGTTAATGGATAACATCCAAGGGTTCTAAATCTTACACTCTTATGTTCAATCTTCTCACCTGGCCTTAATTTTAATCTGTCATCATCGACCATGATGATATTTCCGTCTCTCTCGATGACTGGACGTTCTTTTGCAAAATATAATGGAACAATATCAATTTTTTCGCGTTTGATATATTTCCAGATATCTGTCTCTGTCCAGTTAGAAATAGGGAATACTCGAATGCTTTCTCCTTTTTTGATCTTAGAATTATACAATTTCCACATTTCCGGTCTCTGATTCTTAGGATCCCATGCCTGATTTTCATTTCTGAAAGAGAAGATTCTTTCTTTTGCACGAGATTTTTCTTCATCACGGCGACCACCACCGAAGGCCGCGGTAAATCCATATTTTGTTAACGCCTGTTTTAAGGCCTGAGTTTTCATGATATCTGTGTATGCAGCTCCACTATCAAATGGATTGACTCCCTGTTTCACTCCGTCTTCATTAATGTATTCTATCATGTCTAATCCGTATTTCTTTGCTGTATCATCACGGAATTTGATCATTTCTTTAAATTTCCATGTTGTGTTTACATGTAAAAATGGAAATGGTGGTTTCTCCGGATAGAATGCTTTTAATGCTAAATGTAACATAACAGAGCTGTCTTTTCCGATAGAATATAACATTACCGGTTTTTCACAAGAAGCAGCTACTTCTCGGATAATGTAGATTGCCTCTGCCTCCAGCTGGTCAAGATGTGATAATTCGCTCATTTTGATGTCCTCCAATCTAATACTTATTTGAATCTTTCTTGTTGATCTCTATGGTTTGTTCTTCTCCAGTATATTTTTTAATCTTCCAGAGAATGGTATCTTTACTTTCATTGACTGTCATTTCACTTCCCATGCCTCCGATATCGGCTCCAAGGAAAAATGCGATGGCTCCTGTTTTACATTCTTTTAAGCAGGATGTGCATCCCCAGCAGTCTTTTGGATATTTGATATATGCCTTTCCAGTTTCATCGGTTTTTATAAGACTTCCAGGACAGACATCTAAGCATCGCTTGCATCCAACGCATTTATTTTTATTAATTCTGATGCTCATATTGTTCATCCTCCTTTACAAGTTCACGTAAAATTACTTGAATCTTACCATCCACTTTCTTTGTATTGACATATTTTTTCCAGTCATCACTCTTTTGTGGATAGTCAAGATTCTCTGCAAAAGAATGCCATCTTGTCTCTTTTCTTGCCTTTAGATGTTCGATCAGAGTCAGGCAGATTGTTAATCGTTCTTTTAGCTCGTAGTAGAACATCAGCTCATGGTAATCTTTGGCACTTAACTGTCCGGATAATGTGATCAGGTTATTAATCTTTTCTTTTGCAAGGTTTAAGCAGTTTTCATTAAACTGATAATGACTTGAGATTCCACCTGCATAGGCATCCATGACTTTCTGCATGGCTTCTTCCATCTGCTCGATCGTAAAAATGCTGTCTTTGTCTGATAAAATGTGATTATATTCTTTTACTTTATCATCTAATAACTGTTCTTCTTTGACATCTGTTGTATCAAATGTCTGGGTTTTTAATTTCTCTACGATATCCAGTGCCGCGATCTCACCTTCTACCAAAGCTCCTGTCACATATTTCTGTGGACATCCTCCAGCAACATCTCCTGCTGCATACAGCCCATAGATCGTTGTTTCTCTCTTTGTATTGACCCAATAGCCGCTGGCAGTGTGTCCACCGACGATATATGGTTCAGTTCCTTCGATTTCCACATTTTGTTCGCTTGGATCTTTGCCTTGCTCAATCCATTTGAGAGTCTGGCTTGGTGCCATATTTAAATATGCTTTTTTAAGATCGGTATCTTTTTCTTTATCAATTCCTTCGGTTCTTAAGTAACAAGGACCTCTTCCTTCTAAGTTCTCCTGTGTTGTTCCATAAACACGCTGGGATGTCGTGATTCCGTATTTATCTTCATAAATTTCGCCTTTAGAATTGACCTGTTTTGCCCCGACTCCCTGAGCGATCGTTCCGGTTGGTGCGATCGTGTCTTTACATCTTAATGCAATAAAACGCATCTCAAAAGTTGTCATCTCTGCTCCTGCATCAATTCCCATCGCATATCCGGCTCCTGTATTAAATGGTGGATACCACATCTTATGTCTTGAGAATCCCGGATTGTTTGGCTTATAAAGTCCTGCTGTCCCGCCAGTTGCACAAAGGACTTTCTTCGCACGGATCTCGTAAGCTGCTCCATTTTCCATATGGAAACCGAAGGCTCCTTTGATCGTATTATCTTCCACGATATAATCGGTGATATTTAAATGATTGATCACTTCGACATCATTTAACTGATTTACTGCATCTGCTAAAATCGGTTTGATATTTTCTCCATTGATCTTAATGTTTCGGTTACCTCTGGCGACATATTCACCATTTTCATCTTTTAAGATGATCAGTCCTAGCTGTTCCATCTTTTTTGTCACTTCATTTAAGCGCTCTGACATCGTAAGAAGCAAGTCACCTCGCACGATCTCATCGGCATCTTTTCTTGCATAATCAACGTAATCCTGAGGTTTTCTTCCTTTTACAATATAAGCATTGATTGCGTTAACTCCGGCTGCTAAGCATCCGCTTCGTTTAATATTGGCTTTCTCGGCGATGACGATCTTTGCATCACTTTTTTCTCTGATGGTAAGTGCCGCATAACATCCAGCCGTTCCGCCGCCGATGATCAACACGTCGGTATGTATGATCTGTTGTTTTGTAATTTCCATGATCGTTCCTTTCTCAAATATTGATTAAATATAGAAGACATCGCCTTCCTGCATTTCTTTGTTCTCTAATAAATAAGTTTCTTTATCGTCAAATACATATAATCGATAGATCAAAACATCAACTTCTTCTCCAACTTCTACTCTGTCTTTTTCCAGAGAGCGTTCTGCTGTGACTTTGATTCCGTTAATATTAACGATCACATCCAATCGGCTTCCACTAAAGATTACATCTTCGACGATTCCTTTTTCTGCCGCACTCATGTATCGTTTTAACTCACCTTTTTTCGCTAATTCAAGGAATTCCGGTCTGACGATCGCTTTTTGAGCATTTTCTATTTTTTCGAATCCTTTTAGGGATTCATAATTTTCTACAATGGATGATCTTCCAACAAACTGGGCTACAAATGGTGTTTTTGGTGATTTATAAATCTCTAACGGACTTCCCATCTGTTCGATCTTTCCATGATTTGTAATTAAGATCTCATCGGCTACTTCTACCGCTTCATCCTGATCATGGGTCACGAAAATGCTTGTAATCCCAAGTTTTGATACCATTTCTTTTAACCAGAGACGAAGTTCAGATCTTACTTTCGCATCAATCGCTGCAAATGGTTCATCAAGCAATAATACCTGTGGATTTGGTGCCAATGCTCTTGCAAATGCAACTCTTTGTCGCTGTCCACCAGATAACTGGTTTGGATAACGATTTTCAAGTCCGGATAATCCCGTAAGTTCTAATAGTTCAAACACTCTCTCTTTGATCTGTTTCTTTGGCATTTTTGCAATTTCTAATCCAAAAGCGATGTTATCAAAGACTGTCATATAACGGAATAATGCATAACTTTGGAAGACAAATCCAATGCCTCGTTTGGCTGCCGGAATATCGTTCACACGCTTTCCATCAATAAAGATATCTCCTGCATTTGGATTTTCAAGTCCTGCGATCATTCGAAGCAATGTTGTCTTTCCACTTCCACTTGGTCCAAGCAATGCTGCAAGTTTTCCTTTTTCAATCCCAAAACTTACATTGTCTGACGCCCGGAAGTTTCCGTATTGTTTATAGATATTTCTCATTTCTACATACATTTTATCTTCCGTCCTTTCCCTGTTGTTTATCCTGTGAGCGGTACCATGCGATATTTCTTAAGATCAGTACAATGACTGCGATTAATACTAAGACAGATGATACTGCAAATGCTGCTGTGATCGATGACGATGTTCCTGACATGTATAAAGCATCGATTTCCAATGGTAAGGTAAATGTCTCACCTCGTGTTTTGGAAAGTGCATTGACTGCACCAAATTCTCCTAATGCTCTGGCACTACATAAGATGATTCCATAGATCAGTCCCCATTTCATCTGAGGAAGTGTAATTTTTCGAAAGATTGTAAATCCACTGGCTCCCATTAGTGCTGCTGCCTCTTCTTCATCTTTTCCCTGTGAATTTAAGATCGGTATGATCTCTCTTGACACAAATGGAAAAGTAACAAAAATCGTTGCTAAGATAACTCCTGGAATCGCAAATGCAATTCGGATGTTTGTTCCAAAGAAAGAATTGATCGCACGGATCGCTGGATATGTCCATCCGAGTCTTCCAAATGTCATTAAGAATGCAAGTCCTACGATGACTGGTGAAATGGAAAACGGAATATCGATCAACGTTGCTAACACCTGTTTTCCTTTGAAACTGAATTTTGTTAATAAAAATGCTGCCATGATTCCAAAAAATGTATTGACTATAACTGCAATTAATGTTGCTAAAATCGTTACAAATAGAGCACTTTTTACATAATCTGTTGAAATCGCATCGACATAAAATTTAAATCCTTCATTTAGCGAATTTGTAATAACAGAAAATAATGGTAAAACTAACATGACGATCATAAATAAAACACTGACCGTAATCAGGATGATCTTTGTTCGTTGTTTTCTTTTTTCAAACTTCTGCTGTTCATTCATGATCTTCCTCCTTACTGTGCGTTCACTCTTCTTGCCTGTCTTACCTGTATAATATTGATCACAAATAACATCACAAAGGAAATGATCAACATGATAAGAGCAATTGCAGTTGCACTTTTATAATCGATATAGTTTAATTTCTGCATGATCACATAAGAGATCATCTGTGTATGTTCTTTGGCACTGTTTCCTGAGATATAGATCACACTTCCGTATTCTCCAATTCCTCTTGCAAATGCCAGTCCAAATCCTGTCAATAATGCAGGCCTTAATTCTGGTAAAATAACCTTGAAAAAGGTTCTTGTCGGTGTTGCACCTAACATATAAGCTGCTTCTTCGTACTGGTCATCCATTTTCTCAAGTACTGGCTGAACTGCTCTTACGATAAATGGAATCCCGATAAATACAAGTGCGATCAAAAGTCCGATCCTTGTATAGGAAATCTTAATCCCAAAGTGTGCCAAGTATCGTCCGATCATTCCATCTTCGGCATACATTTTGGATAATGTGATGCCTGCAACTGCGGTTGGTAATGCAAACGGAAGTTCAATCATTCCATCCATTAACCGCTTCCCTGGAAACTCGTATTTTACAAGCACCCATGCGATGATCAGTCCAAATACCACATTGATCAATGCTGCAATAAAAGAGCTTCCGATACTTGTGATAAATGCATTTCTTACGGTTTCTTTTGATATGAGTGTAAAGAATTCATTCGGTGATAATTTTAATGCATAAGCAAATACCGATGCTAATGGGATCAGAACGATCAGTGATAACATCGTTACGGTAACTCCCATCGTTAATCCAAATCCCGGAATGACTCTTGCTTTTTTCGCTTTTTTTAATATATTGTTCTCGTTATTTGTATTGCTCATCTTCATTCCTGCCTTCTTAATTGTTCGTGTAAATCTTGTCAAACAACGCTCCATCTTCAAAATATTTCTTATAAGCCTGATCCCATCCTCCAAAATCACTGATCTTATATAATTTCATATTCAGATTAAATTTATCTTTATATTGTTTTAAGATTGTCTGATTGGATGGACGGTATCCTTCTTCGGCTGCAAGTTTCTGTGCCTTATCACTGTAGAGATATTTTAAATACTCTGTGGCGATCTTCTTTGTGCCGTTGACGTTCACATTGTCATCGACAAGACTGACACTTGGCTGTGCTAAGATACTGATACTTGGTGTAATGATCTCATACTTTCCTGGATAGTTTTTCACTGTTTGTAAGGCTTCATTTTCCCATGCGATCAGAACATCTCCTTTTTTATTCTCCACAAATGTTGTTGTAGAACCTCTGGCTCCCGAATCCATGACCGATACATTCTGATATAATTTTGTCAGAAATTGTTCTTCTTTTTTCTGGTCGCGATAGGTATCAAGTGCGTATCCATAAGCTGCTAAGAAATTCCAGCAGGCTCCTCCACTGCTCTTTGGATCTGGTGTGATAAGTTCAACTCCTTTTTTGACTAGGTCATTCCAGTCTTTAATATTTTTCTTATTTCCTTTTCTTACTAAAAAGACAATTGTTGATGTATATGGTGCAGAATCATTTGAAAATCTCTTCTGCCATCCTTTGTTGATCAATCCTGTCTGCTCGATCAGTGAAATGTCATGTTCTAGGGCCAGTGTCACAACATCACCATTGCTTCCTTCTACGACTGATCTTGCTTGACTTCCAGAACCACCATGGGACTGGATCACTTCTACTTTCTTACCATATTTGTTTTTATAATATTTAATAAAATCTTTATTATATTTTTCATAAAACTCTCTTGTTGGATCATAGGATACATTTGTGATCGTAAGATTTTCTTTTTTCTTACCTCCGCATCCTGATATGGAAACCATGAGAATCATACAGAGACAGATCAGCATCATTTTCTTACTAATATTTATTTGTCTGGTTCTTTGTTGTCGTATTCTCATCGTTTTTTTCTCCTTTGTTTTGATTCCATACTATTTCTGTATGTTTTATATGAATTGGATTATAGAGGATTTTTGTATACATGTCAATAAATATTGTTATAAAAAAATATAATACCTAATTCAAAGATTTTTTTATTACATGAATTTTTACGAAAAAGAGCACGAAAAAAAGACGTTTCAACATATATCTTCTATATGCCAAAACGTCTCCTATTGCTTATTATTTCATGTATTTTTGCAGATTTTTCTTTTGTTTGTCACTGATCTGATAGAAAGTCTGCTTTCCATCTTTATCTTCAATGCCAATCACTGTTTTATCTCCAAGAAGTACTTTTGTTAACGTACCACTTGTATAAAAACGATACTCATCCCATGAAGTTGTATCCTGCGCAGCATCTTTTCCAGATAACTTTTTTGCTTTCCTAACAATCTTAGAAACTTTGATCGCTGTATCATTAAATTTCATTTTTTTATCTGTTACAATGATCTGTGCATCAGCAATTCTTGCTGCGACATTGCTGTAATTCTTCTGCTCTTCGGCATCGATCAGCGCATCTCCAACGGTTGAAGCACCATTATATGCATAGACATTCTCTGGAATCTCATCAAACACAATATAGCTGTCGCCATATACTTTGAACTCGAATGTTGTGTTATCTTCATCGATCAATGCATAAGAATAACTTTGTTTATACTGCTTCTCTACATCGGTTGGTGTAATTCCGATCATTCGATTGCATCCTGTCACAATCTTTTTTACATATTTGCAGACAGGAATATTCGTTACCGCAAAGCTCTGATTCTTGATCGTATTCGTTGCAAAATCAACTTTAATGATCCTGCTGTCTTTCACTTTGCTTTTATACTCCGCAATCTTTTGGTCTCCGGAAGTTGCATGAATGGCTTTGATCTTCTTATTCAGTGAACTTGTTTTTTTCTTTTCTTCTTTTAACTGAACAGACAGTTTATCTCTCTCATCCTTAAGGCTCTGATAATATTTGGATTCCACAACCGAATCTTTTGACGGCTTAAAACATCCTGTCATCATCACACTGCTCATTACGATAACTGCTGCTGTCAGTATATATTTAGCACCTTTCATATGGTTTCCTCCATTACAGGCCTTATCGTTTTTCGGCAATTTCTCCTGCTTTTTTATAGATGCTGTTTGGTGCGATACATCCACGTACCATAGACAATGGATAAATATTTGTATCATGCCCAACAATAGACCCAGGATTCAGGATTGTTCCACATCCCACTTCAACGCGGGAACTTAAGATTGCTCCAATCTTTTTTCTTCCTGTTTCAATCTTTTCCTCTCCATTTTTGATCACAACATTTGTCTTGTCGGATTTTACATTCGATGTGATAGATCCTGCTCCCATATGAGATTTATATCCTAAAATAGAATCCCCAACATAATTATAATGAGGTACCTGAACATTATTAAACAAAATATCATTCTTGATCTCTGTAGAATTTCCTACCACACAGCCTGCACCGATCAATGCATTTCCTCTGATAAATGCTCCTGGGCGCACTTCTGTATCTGGTCCGATGATCGCTGGCCCATTGATCGTTGCTGTCTTAGCAATTGTTGCACTTTTGGCGATCCATACGTCTTCTTCCACCTGATCATATTCATCTGCCGATAATGTTGGTCCAACTTTCAGCACAAAATCTTTGATCAAGGGAAGAATCTCCCATGGATAAGTTGTCTGTTCAAATAATTCTGTTGCAATTGTCTGATCTAAATCCTGAAAGAATTCTTTGTTTGTTAATTCTACCATCTGACTTACCTCTTTCTGTTCTTATTATTTGTTTCAATCCACGGTCGGTAATTTTATCGAGTCCGACACAACATATAGATTCCTTACTTAATCATTTGAAATCCAATTCAATCGGACAGTGATCTGATCCCATCACATCTGTTAAGATCTTTGCATCACTGATTCGCTCTTTTAAGCACTCTGATACAATGAAATAGTCGATACGCCACCCTGCGTTATTCTTTCTCGCATTGAAACGGTAAGACCACCAGGAATAGATTCCTGTCTGGTCTGGATATAAATAACGAAAGGTATCGATAAATCCATTGTCAAGCAGTGAACTCATCTTCTCTCGTTCTTCATCTGTGAAACCAGCATTTTTGCGGTTTGTTTTTGGATTCTTAAGATCGATCTCTGTATGGGCAACATTAAGATCTCCACAAAAGATCACAGGCTTTGTCTCCTCTAACTTCTTCAGATAAGCAAGAAAATCCTCTTCCCACTTCATACGATAAGAAAGCCTTGCCAACCCACTTTGTGAATTTGGTGTATACACTGTAATAAAGTAATAATTTTCAAACTCCAGTGTGATCACACGTCCTTCCTGATCATGCTCTTCGATTCCTAGACCATAGGAAACGCTTAGCGGTTCTTCTTTTGTAAATATACCTGTTCCTGAATATCCCTTCTTCACTGCATAATTCCAGTACTGATGGTATCCTGGAAGCTCAAGATCAAGTTGTCCTTCCTGCATCTTACTTTCCTGAATACAGAAAATATCAGCATCTGCCTCATTGAAAAAATCTAAAAATCCTTTCTTCACACATGCTCTGATTCCATTGACATTCCATGATATGAATTTCATCTAATTTCCTCCACGTCTCTTGTTATAAAGAAACATAATCACTCCTGCTGCAACGATCACACAATATCCGATAAAGCTCAACAAATCTGGAAGCTGTCCAAAGAACAAAAATCCAAGAACTGCCGAAAACATGATCTGTGTGTAATCATAAACAGAAATCTCTCTTGCTGGTGCATAAGTATAAGCTGCTGTGATACCGAACTGTCCACCTGCTGCCGCAAGTCCTGTCAATAACAGGAAGATCATCTGCTGTGTAGAGATTGGATGAAAATCAACGATCAGATATGGAACACATGCAAGCATGGAAAATGTTGAGAAGAAAAATACGATCATTGGACCTTTCTCTCCTCGAAGTCCTAGTTTTCTTACACAGGTGTATGCAAAACCTGCACACATTCCTCCGGCAAAACCAATGACCGCTGCTGGTGTTACTCCAGTCGCAAAACTTGGTTTCACAATAAATAAGCTTCCGACAAATGCTGCAATAACGCAGGCACACTGTGTCGGTGTAATCTTCTCTTTCAGTACTAAATAAGAAAATACGATAACAAAAAATGGCGATAACTTATTCAGACTGGAAGCATCTGAAAGCATCAGGTGATCTACCGCATAAAAGTTGCAGAAAATACCTAAGGTCCCAAAAAGGGACCTTAGAATAAACCAATGCAAATTTCTTTTCTGAATCTGAATCTTTTCCTTACTGCGAATAAGCATCACAAATGCGATGACTGATGCAACTAAATTACGGAAAAAACTCTTCTCAATCGATGGAAGATCCCCAGCCATCTTTAAAAACATTGCCATTAGGGCAAAAGAACAAGATGACAGTATGATGCATAAAATTCCTCGATTCTTATCTTTCATAACAAGATTATACTCTTGAAGAATATTCTCCAGTTCTTGTATCGATCTTTAACGTATCACCTTCGTTAACGAATAATGGTACCATTACCTGCGCACCTGTTTCAACGATACATGGTTTTGTAGCACCCTGTGCTGTGTTTCCTTTTTCTCCTGGTTCACATTCTGTAACAAGTAATTCTACAGAAATAGGTGGTTCAACCTGGAATGCATTTCCTGCGTGAGAAACGATTGTAACGTTCTCATTCTCTTTTACGAATTTTAAAGAATCTCCGATAACATCTGGTCCTAATGCGATCTGATCAAATGTTTCGTTATCCATGAAATAGAATAATTCTCCATCATTGTACAGATACTGCATCTCTTTACGTTCGATATGAGCGTTTTCAAATTTCTCTGTTGGACGGAATGTTTTTTCAACAACTCCACCGTTCTTGATATTTTTTAATTTACAACGTACAAACGCTGCTCCTTTTCCAGGTTTTACATGCTGGAATTCGATGATCTGGTAGATGTTATTCTCGAACTGAATTGTTAATCCATTCTTAAAATCTCCTGCTGTAACCATATTATAATTGTCCTCCTTAAATTATATCTTTTCTTATTTTATCTTAAATCTATAGTTGAATCAACTATTTATTTGCTAATTTATAGATTTCGTATATATCATTCTCATCACAGACCTTAAATGATCCAATCGTTCTGGTTCCTTCATAAGAACATCCATGCGCCATTTTCTTCACTTCTTCGTCTGTTTTTAAGCCGATCTCTGTTGCTTCGCTGAAACTTGTCGGCATATCAAGTGATGCAAAATATGCGACTGTTTTCTTGATTCCTTCCTGAGCTGCTTTCACATCGTCTGCTTCTTCAACATTCCAGACTCTTCTTGCATACTGGGCAAATCTTGCTGGTTTCGCATCATATACATAAGCTGCCCAAGCGCCCCACACAGTAGATAAACTTGCTCCATGTGCAATGTCAAACTTCGCACTTAATTCATGTCCTAACTGATGAACTGCAAAATCTTTCTCAGCTCCAAGACCTGTGATTCCGTTATGTGAAAGGCTTCCTGCCCACATGATCTCACTCATCGCATTGTAATCATGAGAATCTTTGATCGCAACAGCGCCATTCCTGATCACAGTACGAAGCAGTCCTTCTGCGATCTCATCTGTCAATTCGTTATTCTCTGTCTGAGTAAAATAACGATCCAATGTATGCATCATAATGTCTACAACCCCACATCCAACCTGATATTTTGGTAATGTGTATGTAAGTTCAGGATTCATGATCGCAAATGCCGGACGATTAAAATCTGTAGAAAGTCCTCGTTTGATCTTAGTATCCTCATTCGTAAGAACTGCTGAATCACTTGTCTCACTTCCGGCTGCCGCCAGTGTAAGTACAACTCCGACTGGAAGAGATTTCGTAACCGTCTGCTTCTTAGACCAGAATTCCCAGATATCTGTCTCTGGATTGGCGGTTCCATGTGCAACAGCCTTTGAAGTATCAATCACGCTTCCGCCTCCGACTGCCAATACAAAATCTGTTCCAAACTCAATGGATTTCTTTACTGCCTCTCTTGCAAATGACAGTCTCGGATTCGGTTTTACTCCTCCGATCGTCATATAATCAAGCCCAGCTTCCTGTAATGATGCTGTAACCTGATCTAATAATCCGCTTCTTACAACACTTCCTCCACCATATACAACAAATACTTTGGTTGCTCCAAATCTCTTAGCAAGCTCTCCTGCCTGTTTCTGAGTCGCTTTACCAAAAATAATCCTTGTTGGTGTGTACTGAGTAAATCCATGCATTGCTTCTTCCTCCATCTGATCATCTGATCTTGAAAATAATATATATGTTTTTTAGTTATCGCCTCTTGTTAGCTTTACGACGATCTCTTCAGCAATCTCTTCTACTGTCTTATAATCTGTATTTACTACAACATCTGCAGCTGCTTCATACTTTGGACGACGCTGTTCCATCATATTAGAAATGAATTCTGTATTCTTATTACCACGCAATAATGGTCTGTCATCGCTGTCCTTAACACGCTCTAAGATTACTTCTGGTGATGCTGTTAATAAAACAACCTTTCCATTCTTCTTCATCTCTGCGACGTTCTCATCACGAAGTGCGACCCCTCCACCACAGGAAATGATCTGGTTGTTCTTCTTCTGAAGTTCGATCAAAAGGTTAGTCTCACAGTTTCTGAAATATGTTTCTCCATATTCCTCAAAAATCTTATTAATAGACATTCCTTCCTTCTTAACGATCTCTTCATCCATCTCAACCTGTGGGGAAGCAAGAATCTTACTCAAATATGTAGAAACAGTACTCTTACCTGCTCCCATAAATCCGATCAGCAAGATATTATGTGTAAACAATGTCTTTGCCTGAATTCTTCTGCTGTTCTCTACAATATATGTAAAGATATCAAGAATCTCATCCTTATATGTATTCTCATCCACATGAGTGAGCAGCATCTTGCGCTGTCTCTTTTCCTGTTCCGGCTGAAGGATTGGTAATCCATTTTGTTTCTTGTAGACCATGATCTCTTTGATGATATCCATTCTCTCTTCTAATACAGAGACAATCTTCTTATCACACAGATCCAGTCTCTCTCTAATCTCTTCTAACTGACTCATCTTCTTGTTCTTTCCTTTTCTATCCTAAATATTCCATCTTTTCATAAATACAAAGTATGGCCTTAAATAGTATATCATACATTTCTATCTTTTTTCAATTCATTGCATCTATAATTTAAGCAAATTCACTTTGTTCTGTAATAAATGAAATAAAATCCTTTACAACTGGTGTCAGATATTTATCTTTCTTTAATACAAGATAAATATATCGTTCAATTTCTGGCGATACAATTGGACGGATACAGACATCCATCGTATCAAGCAACGGAATTTTTGGTACGATCGCAATTCCAAATCCTGCTGCGACAAGACCTGCTACTGAAGAATCTTCTTCACCTTCATATGCAATCGTTGGCTGCCTCTTAATCTTTGAAAAACAACTGTCGATCACCGGTCTTAATCCACTGTTTCTTGTAAAATATACATAATCGTAATCAACAGTATCCATAAGATCAATCTCTTTTTTCTCTGTCAACGGATGATCTTTTGGCATAATAAGAACCAAATCTTCCTGTCCTACCGGAATAAACTCCAATTCATCTTCTCCTTCTATATAGGAAGAAAATGCAAGATCGTACTTCCCATCCTTTAATTCTTCTACGATTTTTTTCGTTGTTCCCTGTCCAAAAGAAAATCTGATATGATTTTCTCCTTTTTCTTCAAGATAGCTTTTGATCAAATTTGGAATAAAATGACTTCCCAATGTAAAAATATACCCCATATCGATAAATCCGCCGCTGATTCCTGAAGTTTCTGTTAAAACTCTTTTTCCTTCATCTAGCATATCAAGAGATTGTTCTACATATCTTAAAAATAAAGCTCCATATTTTGTTAATTTTGCATTTCTTCCCTGTTTTTCGAATAATTTTACCCCTAATTCACCCTCAAGACATGAAATTGCATGACTTAAACTTGGCTGTGTAATTGACAGCATATCAGCAGTTCTCGTATAGTGTTCTTCCTTTGCTAATGCCCGAAAATAGTATAAATGATTCAAATTCATAATCTATGATCTCCCAATCCATAAAATTTATTTATAGATAGTATACCACATTCTTCATTGCATTTATATATTCACTTTGCTATAATTATTCTTAGAAAACTATTAAACATATTGGAGGATCATAATTATGGCAGCAAAGAATTTCCGTAAATTATTTGAACCGTACACAGTAAAATCTATGACATTAAGAAATCGTATTGTCATGACTCCCATTGGAACAAATTTTGCTGAGCATACCGGAGAAGTAAATGAGAGAATCATTGATTATTATAAACAGCGTGCAAAAGGCGGAACTGGTCTGATCACTATTGAAGCAGCAAGCGTTTATTCACCACAGGGTGCAAGCGGTGCTTATCAGCTTCGTATTGACCATGACAATTACATTCCTGGTCTTTACAGATTATGCGAAAGCATTCATGACTGTGGGTCTAAAGTCAGCATTTTGTTAAACCATGCTGGATCTGCAGCGAATGGTAAGATGACAAACATCCAGCCAGTATCTGCATCTGATATCCCATCAAGAGTTGGTGGAGATATTCCAAGAGCATTAACAACCGATGAGATTTATACAATCGTTAACAAATTTGCTGAAGCAGCAAAACGTGCAGTTACAGCAGGATTTGATGCTGTTGAGATTCAGGCCGGACATGGTTACTTATTAAACCAGTTCTTATCTCCAACAACAAATGATCGTACTGATGAATTCGGCGGTTCTAAAGAGAATCGTGCACGTTTCACTACATTAGTATTAAAAGCTGTTCGTGAGACAGTTGGTGAAAATATTCCTATCTTCTTAGGAATCAGTGCTGATGAACTTGCTGAAGATGGTAACACATTAGATGATACATTAGAGATTGTTGAATATTTCAAAGATTATGTTGACGTATTTGATGTTTCTGCTGGACTTACATGTTCTATTCAGTACCAGTATGACGCAGATTACCTTCCAGATGGATGGAAATCTTATATGTCAAAAGCCATTAAAGAAAAAACTGGTAAACCTTGCCAGACAAGCGGTAATATCCGTGAACCAGAAGTTGCAAATCGTATTCTTGAAGATGAGGAAGCCGATCTGATCGCTATCGGACGTGGACTGATTGCTGATCCTGAATGGGTAAACAAAGTTCAGTTTGGTAACACAGATGATATCAATCGTTGTATTTCTTGTAACAATGGATGTACAGCAACTTTAGGTGATGAACCTATTCGATGCAGCATTAACCCTGCACTTGTTTCAGGTTCCTTATACAAAGATAAGAAATTAAAGAAACCTTGCAACGTTGTCGTTGTTGGTGGTGGTACTGCTGGTCTTGAAGCTGCATGTACAGCTGCTGAAGTTGGCTGTTCTACAGTTCTTATCGAGAAATCCGGAGAACTTGGAGGACTTGCCCGCCGTGTAGGAAAGATGCCAAACAAACAGCGTCTTGGATATTTCCCACAGTATTTAGAACGTCGTGCAATGAAACTTAAAAATCTGTTTATCTGCAAGAATACAGAAGCTTCTATTGAATTCATTGAAGGTTTCAAACCAGATATCGTTGTAAATGCTACAGGATCTGTTCCACTTCTTCCAAATATTCCTGGATTAAAGGAAAACTTAGAAACTGGAAACGTATCTACAATTTTTGATCTTGTAGATCATGTAGATTCTTATCCTGAAGATTTAACAGGAAAGAAAGTTGTTGTTATCGGTGGTGGTAACGTAGGACTTGACGTTGTTGAATTCTTTGTTCCTAGAAAAGCTGATGTAACAATCGTTGAGCAGAAAGCTCACTTTGGTGAAAACCTTGACTTTATCACAAAGACTGGTTCTATTGAATTCATGAATAAAAATAAAGTAACTCAGTATCCAAACGCTTCTTTATTAGAAGTAAAAGAACATAGCTTTATTGTAAAACATGACTATAAAGATCTTGAATTAGACTTTGATTATGGATTTGTATGTCTTGGAATGCAGTCTGCAACTCCTTCTCTTCAGGAATTATACAACCACTTCATCTATGAAGGTGTTGAAGTTCTTAACATCGGTGACAGTGCTCAGACACGTCGTATCATTGAAGGTGTAAAAGAAGGTCGTGACATCTTAGTTGCATTAGAACGTCAGGATTTCATCTAAGATCCAGATAGAAATAAAAAAATATAAGAATTAAAATTAAAACACGAGTCAGTATTTATTTTATCTGACTCGTGTTTTTTATTTTGAAATGAAATATAATTAATGTTTTTTCTTACGGTACTGCCACAGTACAATCTTCTCAAGATAACGTTTTAACACGATCTGAATCTCTTCTTTTGGATTCATTGGTGTGACTAAGATGCTATGTAATCCTGTTCTGTTTGCTCCATAAACATCGGTAAACAACTGATCTCCTACAAAGAATGTATTCTTCTTATTCGTTCCCATTAGTTTCATTGCTGTCTCATAGCCTTTCACAGATGGCTTATTGGCCTTGTATACATAATGCTTTCCACCAACCGCTTCGCAGAAAGCTTTGACTCTTGGTTCTTTGTTATTGCTTGTAAAGCAGTACTGCATACCGATCGCATCCAGTCTTTTAAACAATTTCTTTGCACGTTCATCCGCAGGTGCATTGTGTGGTACTAACGTATTGTCGACATCGAAGATCACTCCCCGGTATCCTTCTTGGTAATATCGTTCGAAATCAATATCATAGGTACTTCTGATATCTTCGGACGGATAGAATTTCTGAAACATAATTTATCTTCCTTTTTTATATATCTTTTTTAATATTATCTTATTTATTTTATAATACGTTTTTGATATTGGCAAGACGAAACTATAGAAATGCAAAGAATCTGTACATAAATTCTTAAAAATCTATGCACAAATTATATTCTTTACTGATTTTCAGTATTTTTTAATAAAACATCATATCTTAAATTAACAAACAATGCTAGTAACACACCGATGGCAGTAATTACAATGTTCATAACAATAACATTTGTAGATGTCATCTTCGCAGCTGCTGTTAAGATTGTGTAGTTACATAAGCTTGATGCGATCATAACCAAACTTGTAATTGTACCTTTGATCTTAGGGAACAGATTATTTACAACGGCTGTAGCCATCTGAAGAACTCCACCTGCTGCTGCATATCCCAGCACAAACGCTCCAATATAGCAGATCATCGGTGTCTTGATCATATAGACTAATGCTAACATTATAAGAGAGATTGCTGGATAGATCACCAAGAATTTTACCTATTTAAATTTTGTAATCAAAACACTTGTTACAAATAATGCAACCATTGTACCTGCCGCAACGCCTAAGAAGAAAGGCATTAATAGCTGTGCAACAGAAATAAATAACTTAATTCCCATCGTTGCGATTCCTGTATATTCATAGATAATCTCTGCTACTGCAGGATAGGTCGCTGTATCTAAGAATGAGTTTGCGATACCACCAAGAACTGCTGCGATATAAGCAATTGTTGTGTTTGGTGAGAATGCGATTCCTACTAAGAATACTACATAGGAGGCGCATCCGATAATTATAGAAAAACGTCTTCCTAACTTATCAGATAATGGACCTGCAAATGGAAGTGAGATTAAACGTCCCAGTCCTAATGTTGCAAATGCTTCGTTGTGCATTGCAGGTGAGCTTGAATGTCTGATTGGATAAGCCATTAATCCGATCAATTCTGTATGTCCTGTAATTCTCTCTGCCATAATTTTTCTCCTTTAAATCAACCTTATATTTATCATTCACCCTATTATGTTTTTAGAAGAATACCCACAGCAGACTAAACCACCCGTTTTTGAAAATGATCAGTATGCAAAGATCACTCGTCTGTCCCATACTTACAATAATCCAAACTGGAGTTATCAATACCACCTTCACAAAAATGAAACAGAATTTATTTATATTGCAGGCGGCAAAGGAACGTTCAGCATTAACACAAACTTTTATCATGTCTCCAAAGGCGATATCTTGATCGTAGAAAAAGGAACGATCCATTCTCTGATTTCAGATAAGGATGCTCCTCTTGACTGCTGGACTTGTGCCGCATATGAAAGCAGGGATTCATATGCCATTGATCGAAGAAAAGATTCTTCCTTCGCACAGAATATTTTGATCTATATCAATGAAAATTATAACAAAAAAATAACTTTAAAGCTGCTTTCTGAACATTTTCATATCAGTGCCGATTATATCAGTCATGAATTTCGTAAAATCTATGGAATCTCTCCTCTTGAATTTCGAGAAAAATATAAGAAATAATCTATATTTTTGCATACAAAAAGAAGCATGTACTTTCGTCTTACATGCTTCTTTCTTAGAATTCATCCTATTTTTACACAATTATTTTTCTACACCGCTTAAATATGCATTATAAATATCCTTTGAAATATTCTTCTGGATCGCATCATAAACTGGCTGTGCTTTTTCTCGCACTTCTTTCTGTGTTTTTGCATCTAGTTTCACAATCTTTGTACCACTATCTTTGATAATCTTGATACGATCTGCAATTCTCTTATCAGATGCTTCTCTTGCATATTTCTTCGCTATCTGTGATGCCTGATCAATGATCTTCTGCTGATCTTTTGACAAACTGTTATAAAATTCATCACTGACGATCAGTGAAATATAATGTGGCAGATGGTTTGTCTCTACGACATAATCCTGCTGTTCATATAATTTGCTGGAAACAATAACTTCGTAAGGGTTCTCCTGTGCATCGATCGTTCCCTGCTGAAGTCCAATATAAACTTCACTGAATGTCATTGGTGTTGGGTTTGCTCCAAGTGTCTTCCAGAACTTCAGATGGTAACTATTCTCCATTGTACGGATCTTCTGTCCTTTGAAGTCTTTAATACTTTTAACATTCTTGTTTGTAGACATAACACGGAATCCCTGATCGGCATATCCAAGAAGTTTATATCCACCTTTCTGATATACCTTCTCCATCTTCTTATAGAATATCGGATTATCTACAGCTTCTCGTGCCTGTTTGATCGTTGTAAATGCACTTGGTAAGTCAAATACAGCTGTATCTGGAAGAAAAGTTACCTGTGGTGCTGTATTCTGTACAACAAATGGGATATCTCCATCTTTACAGCTTTCAAGAAGTTCTCGGTCTCCTCCAAGTGTACTGTTAGGATAAACCTCAATCTTCATCTTCCCATGGCTTAATTTAGAAACTTCTTTTGCAAATTTCTCTGCATATAACTGTGTAACTGTATCTTCCGGACTGGAAGTTCCAAGCGGCCATGCATATCTTTGTACTTCATCTTTACTCTGTTTCTTCTTGCATCCAGATAAACTGAATAATAAGACTCCCGCAAGAAGAACAACAACGGATCTTTTTATGATTTTTCTCATGAAATCCTAAACCTCCTTATAAAAATGCCAGACTGATCTGCGGAATAAATGTGATCAGAAGTAATGCTACAAGGAAACAAACGATTAAAGGCATTGCTTTTTGTGCAATCTTCATCACCGGGATATCCGTTAAGGATGATGCCACAAATAAGTTGACTCCAATCGGTGGTGTAACGAAACCGATGGCAAGGTTTACAACCATCATAACACCAAAATGAATTGGATTCATACCGATTGCTGTGACAATTGGTAATAAGATCGGTGTTAAAATAAGGATCGCTGGTGTTGTATCCATGACCATTCCTACGATTAGTAAGAATACATTGATCACAAGTAAGATCACAACTTTATTATGGAAGTTACTTAAGATCCACGCACTAATGGACTGAGGTACACGCATTAAAGTTAATACTCTTGAGAATGCAATGGATGCTGCTAAGATAAACAGAATTGGTGCATAAGTTCTCACACCTTCTACCATGATTCCCCAGATATCTTTAAATTTCATGGATTTATAAATAAATAAGCTGACTACTAAAGAATAAAATACGGAAATAACCGCTGCTTCTGTTGGAGATGCAACTCCAGTATAAATACATCCAAGGATAATAACCGGACTTAAGATTGCAAAAAAGCTTTCTTTAAATACTCCGATAAATCCTTTCGCATGCAACTGATCGATCTCTGCTGCAATCTTTTCCTTATCTTCTCCATGTTTTTTACAATAGTAAATGGCATAAACCATCAATAAAGCACCAATTAGTAATCCTGGTACAACTCCCGCCATAAACAGATCACTTACAGATTCTCCAGATGCCATACCATACATGATAAACGGAATACTAGGCGGTATGATAACCCCTAGTCCACCGGCTACTGCTACAATTGCCGTTGTAAATGACTTATCATATCCTAAACGTACTAAGATTGGGATTGTCATACTTCCTACCGCTGCTACGGTTGCAGGTGCTGACCCTGAAATTGCTCCATAGAATAAGCAGGTAACAATCACTGCACAAGGCATTCCTGCTGTTAATTTTCCAATAAAAAACGCAAAAACGTCAAAAATCTTCTTAGAGATTCCTCCTTTTGCCATGATCATTCCAGATAATACAAACATTGGAACTGCAAGCAATGGGAAACTATCGATTCCTCCAAGCATAGAACGAATGACAAATGTCCCGCTTGCTGTAAATGATGGATCAAATGCTCCTGGAAGTACAGATACGATCCCAAGGGCGATTGAAATCGGAATTGCAATGATCAGACAAATAAAGAAGAGTAAAAATACGACTGCTGCTGACATTTATTTATCCCCCTTTTCTTTATCATCTTTACGGATCACAATCTTAAATTCAATGATCCAACGCTGAATAATACGAAATGCTACTAAAACAAAACTAACTAGTGGTGCTGCCTGAATATAATACATTGGAATCTGACAGGCAGGGCTTACCTGTCCACTTTCAAATGCACTCTTTAAGTAAAGAACTGCAAATGGAATCAAATACAAAAACAATGCAAGTTCAATTGTGTGATTCACCACTTTAAACAATGCCTTCCCTCTTCTTGGGAACATTGCTACAAACTGTTCAATTTTAATGGAAATACATTTCTTAGTACAATAGCTGACGCTGATAAAACCTGACCAGATAAATAAATATCTCGTCAGTTCCTCTGACCAAGAGAGAGAAGCTCCAAGTGCATATCTTGCAAATACCTGGATTCCCATGATCACTGTCATTGCAATCAGTAATGCTACCATTAAAAATTCTTCCAGATTCTCATCAAGCCATTTTAGCATGATTCACCTCTTTCTACTTTCTATAACAAAAGTCTTTATTTTCACAAACTATGGCAAAACTTTAACAATTTGCTCTACTATATTATACTGAAAAAATAGGATTTCAGCAAATATTTTTTACGTATTTAAAAAAGAGGAAAAGAATAACCAAGAATCTTCTCCTCTTCTGCATTTAATTTTTAAAGATTCAGTTCTTATAATCCCTGATTTTCATGAAGGAACTGAAGCATATTATTTAAGTCGTTGACTGCTGCCTGTCCAGGTGCAGATGCTTTCTTCGCTGCTCCAAATGTTAAAGCAGATCCGAACACTTCACCGCAAAGACGGCTGATCAGTCCTGTTCCTGCCATAGACATTGTGATGATCGGACGATCTGCATGATCTGTATACATTTCTTCTGTTGCACAAAGAAGTGTTAATACGTCACGTCTGCAAGTTGGCATAACTGCGATCTTAGGGATGTCAGCACCAAGTTCCTGCATTTTGCAAAGTCTTCTTACGATTTCATCTTTTTCAGGTGTTTTGTCAAAGTCGTGGTTAGATGCAACAACTTTTACTCCACATTCATGAGCAGCTGCTACAATCTCTTTTACGATTTCGTCGCCTGTAAATGCTTCTACATCTACAAGATCAACATATCCTGTTTTTGCAGCCGCAATGTTTAATTCTTTGTAAGGTTGGGCTTCGATTGCTTTTTCTCCACCTTCTTTTGATGTACGGAATGTGAAGAGGATTGGTGTTTCACCTAAAGCTTCTCTTAAATCTTTTAATACGTCTTCTACTTTATCGAATTCGAACACTCCTTCGAACCAGTCAACACGCCATTCAACAACGTCTACAGGGATGCTGTCAAATGTTTTCGCTTCTGCGATAATCTCATCTTTTGTAACACCTACGATAGGTACACAAATTTTTGGAACTCCGCTTCCGATTTCAATATTTCTTACTTTTACTGTATTCATTGACAATTTTCCTCCTATTGTCTGAATGCTCTCCCGAAGCAAAAGCCTCGGGAGTTCATGTTACCAATACTAATTAATTTTTAGATGCTTCTTCTGCATTCTTTAATAATACACCATAACGTACGTTTACGAAAAGTGCTAATAAGATTCCGATTGCTGTAATTACGATATTCATCATGATTACACTTGTAGATGTCATCTTCGCAGCTGCTGTTAAGATTGTGTAGTTACATAAGCTTGATGCGATCATAACTAAACTTGTGATAGTTCCTTTGATTTTAGGGAACAGATCATTTACAACGGCTGTAGCCATCTGAAGGACTCCACCTGCTGCTGCATATCCGATGACGAATGCTCCAACGTAGCAGATCATAGGTGTCTTAATAATGTAAACTAATGCTAACATTACAAGAGAGATTGCTGGATAGATCACCAAGAATCTAACCTGTTTGAATTTTGTGATCAATGCACTTGTTACGAATAATGCTACCATTGTACCTGCAGAATAGTATGTCTGCATAACAGATACATTCTGAGATGGGATCTTCGCAATTTCAGTACCAAATGTCTGAGCACAGTTTAACCATAACTGGAATGTTGCTGTACTTGTGAATCCGATCAGGATTAATGCAATACTCTCGATAGAGAAATGCGCATTCTTTAAGTTGCTGATGAAAGATTCTGATTTACCACTTTCAGATGCCGCTGGGAATGGTGCAAAGATTGCTAAGATTCCAAGGATACCGATGCATACACCTGCTACGACTGGAAGCATTAAGTATGACATGCTTGTTCCTGCTACAACACCTAAGAAGAAAGGCATTAATAACTGTGCAACGGAAATAAAGAATTTGATTCCCATTGTTGCAATACCTGTATATTTGTAAATGATTTCAGTTACAGCTGGGTATGTTGCTGTATCCAAGAATGAGTTAGCGATACCACCAAGAACGGCTGCTACATAAGCAATTGTTGTGTTTGGTGAGAATGCGATTCCTACTAAGAAGATAACGTATGAAGCACATCCAATGATCACTGATAAACGACGTCCTAATTTGTCAGATAAAGGTCCTGCAAATGGAAGGGAGATCAAACGTCCCAGTCCTAATGCTGCTGCAATGGATGTTACTGCCATAACATCTTTTAATCCCCACTGACTTGCAAGCATTTCTTTTACTACCTGCTGACTTAAGATGGAACATCCGATTCCATGAATGAAATAGTTCAGATAAAGAACTAAGGCACTTGGTATGTATTTTTTATCCATTTTTATAATTCCTCTCGTTTGCTATATGGTTATGACTAAACTCTAGTCATATTTGATATCTAATACTTCTTTCATATGGTCAATTGGCATATGTTTTCCTGTCCATAAGTGGAAAGCAGCGTCTCCCTGGAATAACATCATTCCAAGACCGTTCATTGTCTTACATCCAGCTTTCTTAGCAAGTCTTAATGTTTCTGTCTCTCTTGGAGCGTAAACTGTATCTGTTACGATCAGGTCAGGGCGGAAGAATGTTTCATCAGGAACAACAGACTGTCCTTCTAATGGTTTCATTCCTACACCGGTTGCCTGTGCGAATAAGTAGCTGTCTGCGATCTCTTCTCTTAATTTTTCTTTGTCATCAAGATCATAAAGATTTACAACACAGTCTGTGTTTTCACGAATCTTTTTCACTGTTTCTTCAGCGTTCGCCCAGAATTTATCTTTGATATTGAAGATTGACATTTCTTTGACACCATCTAATGCAGCCTGGATTTCGATTGCTGTAGCAGCTCCACCAGCACCAGCGATTGTCATTTTTTTACCGATCACGTCGATATCGTTGTCTTTTAATGACTGCATGTATCCGATACCATCTGTGATATGTCCGATCAGTTTTCCGTTATCATTTACGATCGTGTTAACAGCTCCTGCCATTTTTGCAGCTGGAGATAACTCATCTAAATACTGTCCTACAACTGTTTTGTTAGGCATAGATACGTTTGATCCAACCATCTTTAATGCACGAAGACCTTTTACTGCATCCTCTAATGTGCTGTTGTCAACTTCAAATGCTAAGTATGCATAGTCAAGTCCTAATGTTGCAAATGCTTCGTTGTGCATTGCAGGTGAGCTTGAATGTCTGATTGGATAAGCCATTAATCCGATTAATTCAGTATGTCCTGTGATTCTCTCTGCCATAATTTTTACTCCTTAATAATATGCTTGTTAATAGTTTCATTCACCCAAAAGTTAATTTTTTAACAACCTTATGGCTATATTATATTCCATAATGATTGATACTTCCAATATATCTTTTGGCGTTTTTTGATAGCTTTAAGCTATCAATTATGTTATAATGATCTTAACCATCAATTAATATAATAAGGAAGGTATGTATGAATTTAAATCAGTTGTATTATTTTCAAAAAGTTGCACAATTACAACATTATCATCAGGCTGCAAAAGAATTAAATATCTCTCAACCCAGTTTAAGCCGTTCCATTGCCAATCTTGAAGACGAACTTGGTGTTTCTTTATTTCAGAAAAATGGTCGTAATATCGAACTGACCAAATACGGTTCCATCTTTTTGGAACATGTGAACCGTATTATAGAAGAAATCAAAGTTGCAGAGAATAAAATGAAGTCCTTAGCCAGCAACTCTAGCGGACATATTGATATCGGCTATGTATTTCCACTTGCCAAAAGTTATATTCCAAGATTAGTGCGTAGTTTTCTAAATCAACAGGAAAATCATGAGATCACATTTTCTCTAAGCCAGGAGATCACAAGAAATCTGATCGCCGATCTCAAAAATGAAAAATATGATGTTGTCTTTGGTTCTCTCGTTCCTAATGAACCAGAAGTTGAGTTTGTGCCTGTTGTTAACCAAGAAATGGTCATCATCACCCCACCGGAACATCCATTAAAATATAAGAAAGATCTCGTTTTGGAAGATTTGCTTGATTATCCAGTTATTGGTTATGATAGAACCTCTGGTCTTGGACGTTTTACTAATTCCATTTATAAACAAAACCATATCAAACCTTCCATTGCTTTTGAATCATCCGATGAAAATGCGATTGCTTCTCTTGTTGCAGAAGATTTTGGAATCGGTTTTGTTGCCCATGTAGAATCTTTACAAGCATATGATGTAGAAATCCTACATCTTAGTAATGTGAAGCCATACCACACTGTTTATATGGCTTATCTTAAAAATATGCCAATGATCCCTGCCGTTCGTAAGTTTATTGACTTTACAAAAAAAACCATAGATAATCCCTATTAATTTTTCAAAAAAGATTTATTTGTTAAATAATTAACCGTATGTTATACTAAAACCATCATAAATCATTTACCCAAATTTTTATGATTCTAACAACCTCAGATTATATGGAATTTAATTTTTTGATTTTTGAATTTAATTTTTTGGAGGTTCAATTCTAATGAAAAGCAATTATAAAAACATTTTCACACCATTAACAATTAAGAACATGACAATGAGAAACCGCATCATGATGACACCAATGGGAACGAACTATGGTGAACAGACAGGTGAAATGAGTTTCTTACACATTGATTATTATACAGAAAGAGCAAAAGGCGGAGTTGGTCTGATCATGGTTGAAAACGCAAGTGTTGATTCACCACTTGGATCTAACGGAACAACTCAGATCCGTATCGATCATGACAACTATATGCCACGTTTCTTCAAATTATGTGAAACATTACACGCTCACGGAGCTTGCGTTGGTATTCAGTTAAACCACGCTGGTGCTTCTGCTCAGTCTAAGAGAACAAACATGCAGCCAGTATCTGCATCTGATATCCCATCAAAAGCAGGTGGAGAAATCCCTCGCCCTCTTAAAGTAGAAGAAATTTATGAAATTGTAAAAAAATATGGAGAAGCTGCTGCTCGTGCACAGGCTTGTGGATTTGACTGTGTTGAGATTCATGCAGGACATTCTTACTTATTAAGCCAGTTTATGTCCCCTACAACGAATAAACGTACAGACGAATTCGGTGGCTGTCCAGAAAACCGTGCCCGCTTCACAAAATTAGTTGTTGAAGAAGTTCGTAAACAGGTTGGTCCTATGTTCCCTATCTTCGTTCGTATCAGTGCTGATGAACTGATGGAAGGTGGAAACACATTAGAAGATACTTTAGAGTTACTTTCTTACTTCCAGGAAGAAGTTGACGCATTTGACGTATCCGCTGGATTAAATGGTTCTCTTCAGTTCCAGATCGATGCGAACTACTTAAAAGATGGTTGGAGATCTTACATGGCAAAAGCTGTGAAAGAAAAATACAACAAACCTTGTGTAACTATGGGTAACATCCGTGATCCTCGTGTCGCTGACGATATCTTAGACCGCGGTGATGCTGATATCATCGGTATGGGTCGTGGACTGATCGCAGATCCTCACTGGGTGAAAAAAGTCGCTACAGGACGTGAAGATGAGATCAGAAAATGTATCTCTTGTAACGTTGGATGTGCTGGAAACCGTATCGGAGTTAACCGTCCTATCCGTTGTACAGTAAACCCTACTGTAAACTCTGGATTTGACTATAAGAAGAAAAAAGTAAATAAACCTTGTAACGTAGTTGTTATCGGTGGTGGTACTGCTGGTCTTGAAGCTGCTTGTACAGCTGCTGAAGTTGGATGTACTACATTCTTATTTGAAAAGAACGATCACCTTGGTGGATTAGCTGTTGAAATCTCTAAGATTCCAGATAAGAAACGTTTAAGAGATTTCCCTGACTACCTTGTAAACCGTGCTTCTAAATTAACAAACCTGTTTATCTTCAAAGGACAGGAAGCAACTCTGCCATTAATTAAAGCACTGCATCCAAACATCATCGTTAACTCAACAGGTTCTAATCCTTTACTTCCACCAATCAAAGGATTACATGACCACATCGACAAAGAAGGATCTAAAGTAGCTTCTATCACAGGAATGATCAACCACTTAGCTGATTATCCAGAAGACTGCACAGGTAAGAAAGTCGTTGTAGTTGGTGGTGGAGCTGTAGGTCTTGACGTTGTTGAATACTTCGCTCCTAAAGGTGCGCAGGTAAGCATCGTAGAAATGATGCCTCAGATCGGTAAAGACTTAGATCCAGTATCTAAATGTGGAACAAACACATTAATGAGAGAACATCATGTAAACCAGATGACTAACACTGCTCTTTGCGAAGTGAAATCTGATGCATTTACAGTAAAAGTTGATGGAGAAGAAAAAGATCTGCCATTTGACTATGGATTCGTATGCTTAGGAATGAGAGCGAACGCTCCTGTTCTTGATGAAATCCGTGAAGCATTCGCTGATACTAACGTTGAAATTGTTAACATTGGTGATAGTGTTCGTGCTAGAAGAATCATTGATGGCGTTCAGGAAGGACATAACATCTTAAACGTACTTGCAGATCACGAATATCTGTAAGATATACTTAACAAACATACAACAATACAATAAAGCAGTTTAAATTTTAACTTGCTATCCTACCTACCTTAAAAATAAATATAAAGTTGCAAAAAAGCCTGAAGAATTGATTATCTTCAGGCTTTTTTGGTTATCGAAACCACTATGGGTATGTATGTTAAATGGTACTGGCTAATTTATTCAACATAATACACCCAATTATCTTTACGTTTCGCACCTTCTGAATATTCTCCTTCAATTCCAAGAGATTTCAAAAGCTTCTTTTCCTTCTTCGCTTTCAAATTCTTCTTTAGCTCTGTGAATCCATATCACTTCCCATGATGTCTGCATTCCATTTAGACAGTTTGTCTCTGATCTCTTTGTTTGTGACTGCAAGAATACTGTCTTAAAAATCAAAATCTTCATAATCTGCTGGTAAAAAGCGATGATAGATGATATGACATCCTTCATCGTGGAAACAATAATAATATGGATCTTCATTTTCTTTCGGAAAACGGATCAGGTAATCGAATTCTCCATTGTTGATTTCTTCTACAACGATATCTTTATTATGTTCTTTAAATAGTGCAATGATATCTTCTATCTTACATCCATGTTGTCCAACAAGTTCCACCAGCTCTTTAATAAATTCATTTGGCTTTGTGTTGTCATGAACATAACTGCTTCCTTCTTCTGGAATATGGAAACAAAATCTCTCCTTTTTACTGGTAACTTTGATATCTCCTAATGTCTCCTTAATAAAATCCGGTAGTTCCTGAAGTTTATTCAACATCTCTTCTTCACTATATTCTGTTTCAAAGAAATGATTTAAGGAACTTAAAGGATAATATAAACGGATTGCTTCTCTTCGAAATCCAAGTTTTGCCTGTTCTTCTTTGATAATGTCGATCAAATTCTTATAAAGACGTTCAAATCCCATCTTGTCTTCCTCCATTACCTATTATATAGTTTATATTATTTATATAATTTTATTTACTTTTTAAAATCTTATTAATGCTTTTCATCATATTTTTAGCATCTTTTCCGCCAGAATATCCCATGCGGTATACATGATCGTCTAACAGGATTTCTCCTGAATCACTGATAACCAGCATCTTCTTTCCAAATAACATGATCATCTGTGGCTTACTTGATTCTCCCATCTGGGATGAATTCGTTAATGTTTTTGTTGTATAGTGATAAGAATACTGATCTAAAACATTTACGATTTCTGTATACTTTTTATCTCCCTGTTTAAATGAGTATACCTGCTGCTGCTTCTTTCCATTAGCATCTTTTGTTACAGTATCTGTTGATGTAACCTGAATCAGTTTGGATGATGCAGTATATTTTTCAAAAGAATATGGTGAAAGCATAACGAACGCAAGAACTGCTACGATCAAAACCGCTACAACGATCTTCATTGTCCTTCCCATTGTAATTTTCATTTTGTTATTCCTCCAATCTATTTTTATACCTATATTAGATTAGCAGAAATTCTTAAAAATGTCGATAGCTTTCCTGGCATATCCATTAATCAAAAAATCTTGTAATGTGGTTTTTCTTCGTTAAATATTTTATATCTCAAAAAATCATCTAGCACGATCGCTACACTTGATACAAGAAACCAGAATATGGAATATAACAAACAGATCTGCCCCATAAAGTTATATGGGAGCTGTGAATAGTCCCATATATCCATTTTCAGCCATATATTAACGATGAGACCTGTGATAAACTCCAGTGCCGTAATGATCAAAGCTGATAAAACCATCTGACTGATAAAGCTCATTTTTATCTTCATATTCTCATTTAAAAGTCCACAACAAAGAAAACATGCTCCTCCACATAAAAACATAGAATAATGAGAATATCCACGTACCAAAACTTCCAGTAAAAAATATGCCATTCCTCCAATTGCAAATAAAATCATATATTTTTCTATTTGATATTTTATTTTCATAACCACCCATCCATTTTTCTAACTTTCTTTTTATTGTGCGTTATTTTCTTCGAGTATATTCTTTCTTATTAAAAAGAATCTTATTTATTTTTTCTTAAGAATCCCTCAATTTTTTCCTTTGATTTGAAAAATTTGTAGCAAAATACTGCTATTTCATGTAAAATAGAAAAGTAAATTCATTTGATTTTATGATAAAAAATAAAAATATATACAGAAAAGAGGAAAACACTTATGGCACAATTATGGGGCGGTCGCTTCACAAAAGAAACAGATCAGTTAGTTTACAATTTTAACGCATCTATTTCCTTTGACCAGAAATTTTATAAACAGGACATCCGCGGAAGTATTGCACACGTTACGATGCTTGCAAGTGTTGGTGTATTAACAGAAGAAGAACGTGATCAGATTATTGATGGTTTAAATAGTATTTTAAATGATATCGAATCTGGAGCTGTTGAGATCACAAGTGAATATGAAGATATCCACAGCTTTGTAGAAGCAAATCTTATCGATCGTATCGGTGATGTCGGTAAAAAACTTCATACTGGAAGAAGCCGTAATGATCAGGTTGCTTTAGATATGAAACTTTATACAAGAGATGAAGTTGTTGAGATCAAAGGTTTAGTAAAAGAATTAATGGAAACACTTCATGGTATCATGAAAGAACACATTGATACATTTATGCCTGGATTTACACATCTTCAAAAGGCTCAGCCAGTCACTCTTGCTCATCATGTCGGAGCTTACATGGAAATGTTTAAGAGAGATTACAGCCGTTTAAATGACATTTTTGACAGAATGAACTACTGTCCTCTTGGAGCTGGTGCTCTTGCAGGTACAACTTACCCATTAGATCGTGAACAAACAGCTTCTCTGCTTGATTTCTATGGTCCTACACTAAACAGTATGGATTCTGTATCCGACCGTGATTATGTAATTGAGCTTTTATCTGCTTTATCTACGATCATGATGCATTTAAGCCGTTTCAGCGAGGAAATTATCATCTGGAACTCTAATGAATATAAATTCGTATCTATCGACGATGGATTCAGTACAGGAAGCAGTATCATGCCTCAGAAGAAGAATCCTGATATTGCTGAATTAGTTCGTGGTAAGACAGGACGTGTATATGGAGCTCTAACTTCTATCCTTACAACAATGAAAGGAATTCCACTAGCATATAATAAAGATATGCAGGAAGATAAAGAACTTACATTCGATGCGATCGATACTGTCAAAGGATGTATTTCTTTATTTAATGGAATGATGAAGACTATGACATTTAACAAACCACAGATGGAAGTCAGTGCAAAACATGGATTTACAAACGCAACAGATGCTGCTGATTACCTTGTAAATCATGGAGTACCTTTCCGTGATGCTCACGGAATCGTTGGACAACTTGTACTTCTTTGCATCGACAAACAGATTCCTTTAGATGATCTGTCTCTTGAAGAATATAAGAAGATCAGCCCTGTTTTTGAAGAAGATATTTACGAAGCGATCAGCATGAAAACATGTGTTGAAAAACGTAATACGATCGGAGCTCCAGGGCACGATGCTATGGAAAAAGTTATTGCGATCAATGATGCTTATTTAGCAGATCTCAAATAATAAGGAGAACCTTATATATGAAGAAAAAAGTTTTTCTTTTAACTATGCTGTTGTCTCTGCTTCTTTTAAGCGGATGTGGTGTAAACCTTAGCAGCAAGATAAAACTCAATAAAGACTTTTCAGGTACAAGAACAATGTCTTGTACCTTTTCTTCCCGCGATTTTAATGCTTATTTCAAAGGAAGTAAAGAAGATCTTAACAAACTGATCAAAGAATCTTGCCCAGATTCTCTTACTTATACTTCATCTTCAGATGGTGAGAATGATACTTATACATTTTATCTAAGATTTTCATCTCTGGATGATTATAAGAAAAAAGTTAGTGATCTTCTTAATTTTTCGCCGGATATCACTTATGAATATGGAGATTCTCCATTTGTAAATGGGCTTATTTATAAAGAAAACTTTACATCTAAAGATTTAATGACATGGCTTTACACAGCACTATATGAGAAAAAATATATTGATAAAGACTCTTCATCCGACCTATGGGATTTAAAAACAACTCAGATTTCCTTCCTTGGAAAAACTTATGAGACAAAAGATAAGATCAACATTAATGAGATGACATATGTTCCATTATCATCGATTGATATTGATACTATAACGGAAAAATCTGGAAAACTTACAAGAAAAATAAAATTTAATATTCCACAGAAAACATTAGATCAAAATTCCGGAAAGATCCGTTCTTATTTTGATAGAAATGATATTACATGGGAGAATACTTCCGATGGAAAAACTTTATGTATAAGTTTTAATGCTAATAATTTTTCTGATCTTGCACAGAAAACAAGATCTGTTCTTCACTCTAAAAGTTCCTTTGGGACCTATAATTCTACATGCAGTGAGGACAATCCATTTAAACTTAAGATCAATTACAAGGAATCTCTGGACGTATCAAACTTTCTTTCCAAAAAAGGAAGTGTCCCTGTCACTTATACATTTAATGGTAAACAGATTTTTAATGACTCGATCAAGGACAAAGAAATCAGTTTTACTTCTTCCATTACACAACCCATTTCTAAATATGAGATTGCTGTTGTGTGGAATACATCAAAAGATATCCGACGCAAGGTTTCTTTTTCCTTTAGAAAAATGATCACCACTCATCAATTATCCATCCTCAAAAAACAGTTTCAGGGACCTACGATCAGTGATGTAACTTTAAGTGGCACCAAAACTATTACTTTATCTTTTGTACAAACAGGAAGTATCTCTGAATGTAATAAGGATTTTTCAGCATTGTTTAAGAACAGTGCAATGACTGCAAAAGAGCATTTTTCCCTGACTGCTGGTAGAAAAATTAATTTTTCGGATAAAATTGCATTGCCTTTCAATGAAAATGGTAAAAAACTATCTGGTCATTATATTTTTGCTTCGATCAATCCAAAAGAATCTATTTCAGTGTCTATTACACCTGCACACAATGTAAAGAACAAGACAAAACAAAATACATCGACAAAAACGATCTCCGAACTTGTTCATTCAGATGAAAATATCCATGATCTTTGCGATTTTGAATTGACTGGAAACAGCTTTCAGGCTAATTATGAAGGCAATACAGCTGCAAGCTTTTGGATGAATGTTTTGAAATGGGGCATTCCTGTTGTTGTTTTGATTTTGATTCTTTTGTTTTTATTCCGAAAGAAAGCCACGATTCATGACATGTTTCATACAATAAAACAATCATTATCTGAAAAAATAAATACTTTCATCGATAAGATCAACAAATTATAAAGAGTCAATAATAAAGACTTCTATATAAGCTAAAAAGCACCAAGATAGGTACTTTCCAATACCTTATCTTGATGCTTTTTTTATATGGTCGAGATTATATTATTTTTTAGGAAAATTGACATTAATGTTTTAATTATTGTGTTTTGCAAGAAATATTCTTACTGTACTGCTTTAAAAGCTTCGTCTAAGTCTTCGATGATATCATCAATATTTTCTGTACCAATTGACAGACGGATTGTGTTAGGTTTGATTCCTGATCCTAATAATTCTTCTTCAGTCATCTGAGAATGTGTTGTAGATGCTGGATGAATTACTAAAGATTTTACGTCTGCTACATTTGCAAGCAATGAGAATAACTCTAAGTGGTCGATGAAATCTTTTGCTTTCTGTGCATCACCCTTGATTTCAAATGTGAAGATAGATCCTCCACCGTTAGGGAAGTATTTCTTGTATAATTTCTGCTGTTCTGGGTCGTCAGATACAGATGGATGGTTTACTTTTTCTACTGCTGGATGATTTTTCAGGTATTCTACTACTTTTAATGCATTCTGTACATGACGTTCTACTCTTAAGGATAATGTTTCTAATCCCTGTAAGAAGATGAATGCGTGTACTGGAGATAATGTTGCTCCTGTGTCGCGAAGTAATAATGCTCTAATCTTTGTTACGAATGCTGCTGCTCCAACATCTTTTGTAAAGCTTACTCCATGATAACTTGGGTTTGGTTCTACTAATGATGGGAATTTTCCTGATGCTTCCCAATCGAATTTACCACCATCAACAATAACACCACCAATTGTTGTTCCGTGACCACCGATGAATTTTGTTGCAGAATGTACAACGATGTCTGCTCCGTATTCGATTGGTCTTACAAGATATGGTGTTGCAAATGTGTTATCTACGATCAGTGGAATATTATGTTCATGAGCGATCGCTGCTGCTTTCTCAATGTCTACAACGTCTGAGTTTGGATTTCCTAATGTTTCGATAAATAATAATTTTGTGTTTTCTTTGATTGCTCCTCTTACTTCATCTTCATTGAAAATGTCTACGAATGTTGTTTCGATTCCGTAATCTGGTAATGTATGCTCTAAGAAGTTGTATGTTCCACCATAAATATTTTTCGCTGCAACGACATGATCTCCTGCTTTTGTGATATTTTCGATCGCATATGTAATAGCTGCTGCTCCAGATGCTACTGCTAATGCTGCAACTCCACCTTCAAGTGCTGCGATTCTCTGTTCAAACACATCTTCTGTTGGGTTTGTTAATCTTCCATAGATGTTACCTGCATCTGCAAGTCCAAAACGAGCTGCTGCGTGATCGCAGTTTCTAAATACATAAGATGATGTCTGATAAATAGGTACTGCTCTTGAATCTGTTACTGGATCTGGCTGTTCCTGTCCTACGTGTAACTGTAATGTTTCAAACTTATAATTTCTTTCTTTACTCATAATTTCTATCTCCTTTGTTGACTTTTATTTTTAATTTTGTTTGTTGTCTTTCTTGATTACAAACTTATCTTACTATCTTATTTCCTACTTGTCCAATATGAAAAGTCAACATCTGGTTATAGTTTTAACCTATAGCAAGCCAAACTAATATATTTAACACTCTTCCTATACCAGTAAATCAGAAAGATATAGCTAACGTTCTAAAATAAGTCAAATAAGGACCTACAAAAGATTTTCTTGAAGGACTTAATAAGGATCAAATTAATTTCCGGTGTACCCTTATTTTTATAATTTCTTTTATATTGCTTATTATAAAAGATCTTTATATCCAGAATCATCGCCCATAGCTTTATACTTTTTGATTTCTTCCAAGTACTTCTCGCCCAATGGGCTGATCGCGACTCCTTTTCGCTTGATATAGCCAATCGTCATTACTTCATCAGATTTCAGTTTCACTGCACAGTAATCGTCACCATTTAAACTTTCACATATAATTCCTGAACATAAGGTATATCCATTTAATCCAACCATAAGATTCAGCATTGTTGCTCGGTCATTTGCTTTGATCAAACGTTTATATTCATAAGTACTTAATACTTCTTCTGCAAAGTAAAAGGAATTATATTCTCCTTGTTCAAAGGACAAGCATGGATACTCTTCCAGCTCTTCGATTGAAATTTCCTCTTTGTCTGCCAATGGATGCCCTTTCCACATATAAACGTAAATTCCGCATTCCAATAATGGATGGAATTCCAACCCCGATTCCTGCAGCATCTTGCTTAATACTTTCTTATTAAATTCATTCATATAAAGAATCCCTATTTCGCTGTGAAAATCTTTGACATCTTGAATCACTTCATATGTCTTTGTTTCTCTGACTGCAAATTCATATTCATCCATCCCGAACTGTTTGACCATTTCTACAAAAGCATTTACCGCAAATGTATAATGCTGCATGGAAACCCCAAATTTCTTCTTAATATTCTTCTTTTCAATATAACGTGATTCCATCAACTGATATTGCTCTACAACCTGTCTTGCATAACTTAGAAATTCCATTCCCTCCTGTGTAACGGATACTCCACGGTTACTTCTCTTAAACAGTTCTGTCCCGATTTCTTTTTCTAATTCTTTTACTGCTAGAGACAGACTTGGCTGTGAAATAAATAGGCTTTTTGCTGCTTCATTCATAGATCCTGTATCTGCGATCGCAATAATATATCTTAACTGTGTTAATGTCATGTTTCTTCCCTTCCTTATCTTTTGAAACAATTTCTTTCTCTATATATGGTATGTTTCTTTTCTGTCTGTGGTCTATTATACTTGATTTTCCTCTGCTTGTCTTATGATTTTTGAAAGAAATCTTCTTGACAGGATGCTTTCCTTTGTCTTATAATAATGAACGTCACAATAGTTAGAATTCTAACTATTAGCTTTCTAATCATAAAGGAGCATCATAATATATGTATGAATCATCTTACCACTACCTTCTGATGTCCAATCATTTAGGATTCCAGAAGAAAGTCATGGCCATCTTAAAGCCGCTTGGTTTATCAACTGGCCAGCCTAAGGTCTTAGACCATCTTCGATATCATAATGGTGCCAGTCAAAAAGACATTGCCCATGCTTGTCATATCGAACCAGCTTCCTTAACTTCCATTTTGAATCGAATGGAAAAACAAAACATGATCGAACGTAAAATCTTAAATGGAAACCGCCGGTCATATCATATTTTCCTTACTGATTATGGGATGGAACAGTCTGAATCGATTGAAAAAGCTTTCTTGACTCTTGAACATGAAGTTTTTTCTGGAATTTCTAATACTGAAAAGGAACAGTTTTTAAAGACCTTTGAAAAACTATATCAAAATATTACAAAAGAGGAGTAAATTACATCATGGAAAAACTAAAACGTTATATCATCTTTTTTATTGGACTTTACATTAACTCCCTTGGAGTTGCCCTGATCACAAAAGCAAGTCTTGGTACATCACCAATTTCATCAATTCCTTATGTACTAAGTCTTAATTTCCCATTTACACTTGGAAATTTCACAATTTTCTTCAGTCTGTTTTTAATCTTTTTACAGTTGCTGATCTTAAGAAAAAATTTTAAACTAGAACATTTTTTACAGATTCCGATTTCTGTATTATTTGGGTATTTTATTGACTGGTCTATGATCCTTCTTGGATTCGTAAACCCTCATTTATATCTGATGAAATTGATCTATCTGTTAATTGGATGTCTGATTCTTGGATTTGGTGTGTATACCGAAGTACTTGCTAATGTTGCGATGCTTCCTGGGGAATCTTTTGTTCGTGCCATTGTAATGACATGGCATACAGAATTCGGTGTCACTAAGATCTGTTTTGACGTATCTATGACAGTGATCGCTGGTGTTCTTTCCTTTGTATTTGCAGGTAAATTAGACGGTGTTCGTGAAGGTACTATCATTGCCGCTTTGCTTGTTGGATTTATCGCACGTTTGCTTGGACGTTTCTTATCTTTTGTGGAACCTATGCTTTTCACAGAATCACAGACTGCCGAAAATTCCGAAGTTTCTGCAGATTCAACAAATACTCCTACTGTTATTGCAATCGCACGTGAATATGGAAGCGGTGGACATGATCTTGGAGAAGCTCTTGCGAAACGTCTTGGATTTGATTTCTATGACAATGAGATCATTCAGATGGCTGCCGGATCTACTGGTTATGATCCTGAATTTATTAAGAATAATGATGAACAGATGCGAAGCTCTCTTCTCTATGACCTTGTCAATCAAGCATACTCTCATGCACCACAAAACCCAGCTCCTAAAGATAATATCTTTGCGGCAGAATCTAAGGTAATTCTTGATCTTGCTTCCAAAGGAAATTGTGTTGTGATCGGTCGTTGTGCAGATTATATCTTAAGAAACCGTCCTCATTGCATGCGAATATTTTTACATGCCCCCGCTGAATACCGTGTGAAACGAATTATGAGAACCGAAAATTTATCACATGATGCAGCACTGACCAAAGCAATTGAGATGAACCGAAAACGTTCTGATAACTATCATTATTATACACATCAGCCTTGGGGATTATCCAGAAATTATCATCTAACACTGGATACTTCTCTTGGAGATGATTTTGTTCTTGATAGTATTTGTAAAGGATTGAAACATATTCAGTAATTTTATGATGATTGTAAAAAGGATAGATGCCTTGATTCTATGGCATCTATCCTTTTTCATTTAATACTTTCTTTTGGAAACTGAAATATAAAACTTGTTCCTTCTCCTTTTTTACTTTCCACTCGTATTTTTCCACCATGTACTGCTACGATAAAACGAACCATTGAAAGACCAAGTCCTGTTCCTCCATTTTCTCTGGAGCGGCTTTTATCTACCCTGTAAAATCGATCCCAGATCTTAGGTAGATGTTTTTGATCAATTCCAATCCCATCATCTTTTACTTCTCCTATGATCAATTCTCCCTGATTTTTCCACAAAATCTCAATATGGCCATGTTCTTTTCCATAGCTGATCGCATTCTGAACAAGATTCATCATCATTCGTAATAATAACGTATGATTTCCCATCATCTTTATATCCAAATCATTGGAAACAGATATCTGTATCTTCTTTTTATTTGCCTGCTCTTGCAATTCTTCTACAACAACTTCTGTCAATAGTCCAAGATCCACCTCTTCCATATCATAAGATTCTTTCATCTCACCCCTTGCGATCATTAGCATCTCACTGATCAATTTTGACATACGCCTTGCCTGCCTTAAAATGATCATGATCTCTTCTTTTTCTCCTTTTTCTAATGTTGGATCTTCTATTAAATATTCACATTGAGAAATGATCACAGTCACTGGAGTTCGAAGTTCATGGGATACATCTGCTGTAAACTGTTGCTCTTTTTCAAAGGATTGTTCCAGTCTTTCGAACATTTGATTAAATTTCTGTGATAGTTCATACAATTCATCTCTTGCTTTTGGCAATGGAAGTCTTTTTGTAAGATCCTTTCCATAACTGATGGTTTCTACCTGATCACAGATTCGATCAACTTGCTTTAATGCACGTTTCAACATAAAATATCCTGTCGTTCCGATCAATAAAATAAACAATGGATATAAAACGAGCATCATTTTCTGAGATGTTGTCATAAATACTTCGATTGCATGAATGGATGTGATTCCCCTGATCCATATTACCTTATTTTGTCCATAGGTATATACACTATCATATACCATCCATTTACTGCTGCCTGATTTAATAACCCTTGGTGTATGGGATTTTAACATTGTCTGTTTCGGAAATTTCTCTGGCATTGTACCATACAGTAATTTTCCATTGTCGTCATATACACAAAACATGACTCCATCTTCATAAAACTTGGTATCTTCTGATAAATAATAGGTTCCATCCTGAAACTGGAAATTCGAAGAAAATCCTGTCACTGCTGTACTGACTTCTTCTTCCGTCGCTGAAATCCCGACTTTATCGACAAAATAAAACATAAAGCCAAGAACCATTCCCAAAATAAGCGCAATGATCCCTGTATACCACAACGTGATCTTTTTCTTGATCGTCATCTGCTTCATCATTCTTTCCTCATCACATAACCTGTCCCACGCACTGTATGAATCAATTTTTTGTCATATCCAGCATCAATTTTCTTTCTCAGATAGCGGATATATACATCAATCACATTCGATCCTCCTTCAAAGTCATAATTCCAGGCATTTTGTTCAATCTGCTGCCTTGTCATCACGATATTCTGATTGCGCATCAGACATTCTAACACCATAAATTCTTTTGATGACAAACTAATCTCTTTTCCAGCTCTTGTTACAACTTTCGTATCTCGATCCAGAATAAGATCTGCAACCTTTAACTGATTCGTTATAAATTGTGGTTTTCTTCGCATCATCACACGAATTCTTGCAAGTAGCTCTTCAAACGCAAATGGTTTGATCAAATAATCATCGGCTCCAAGATCAAGCCCCTTTACTCGGTCATCAATGCCATCTCTGGCTGTCAGTAAAAGAATCGGGGTATCATTTCCAGTCTGTCTAACTTCCTTTAAAACTGTAAAACCATCCTTCCCAGGAAGCATAATATCGAGAAGAATTCCATCATATGATGTCATTTCCATGTAATCTAAAGCTTCTTCTCCATCTCCACAGACATCCACACTGTAATGTTCTCTTACTAGACGTTTCTTTATAATATTTCTTAAATCTTTTTCATCTTCAACAACTAATATTCTCATAATGTCTTTATTATAATACAATCTGTTTTCTGAATCTAGTTTTCATTTTTAATGTTCTTTTAATCTTTGTTGGTTATGATATTTATAACAAAAAGAAATCAATTCAACCAAACGAAAGGAGTTTATCATGAAAAAAATATTATTTTTATTATTCGCATGTTCTATCATTTTTACTTTTGCAGGATGCAGTTCTTCAAAGAAAGATTCTGCCGAAGCTACCACAACGCAGGAAATTGCAACAACTGCTTCCAATACGAAGAATACCACCGATTCTTCTACCTCTGATTCATCTGCGAAAAATGATTCTTATGATTTTTCGGCTTATAAAAAAAGAATCAAAAAACTCACTAAAAAAGTAAACAATGCAAAATCTTCTTCCAATGCATCCGTCAACGAAAAAAGATTTTACACTTTAAAAAAGGAACTCGATGTAGTAGATGATGAACTAGATCATCTGGATGATGAATTTGAGCATACTTATGAAAATGGTAAACTGAGTTTCAAAACTTACAAATCCAGAGAAAAGACAATAGAAAAACTTGAAGATCAACTTGATCTTTTGGAAGATGCCTTGGAAAATAAATTTGGGATTGATGATTGATTTATAAATAACACAAGGGATTGTCCCATCTTGTCTTTGTTATTTGTTTCATCCTATTATTCATTTTAGCACCATATTGCCTTTTACATATTTTTAAGTCTTCCGTCGTCAAGCTTTAAAAACTGCAACAAAATCTCCATCTTCAGTCGATCCACATGATCTTCCCAATCAATCTTCACCAGATCATTCACTTTATCAATTCTCTTTCGGATCGTATTGATATGCACATACATCTTCTCTGCGGTCACACTGTAGTTCATATTGTTTTCGAGATAGATCTTTAATGTCTTTAATAATTCAATATTCTTCTCTTCTTCCATCAACTCCCTATACTTTCTCAGCATCTCTTTTAACTCATTCTCAGGAATTTCAATCCATGTTAAAGGTCCTAACATTTCATATTCCCAGATATCTTTTTCTGGGAATATGATACTTCCCATCTTTAATACTTTCTGGCATTTTTTTACACATTCTCTGACTTCAAGCAGTGTCTTTTCTTCTTGACAGATTCCAAATTCTAATTTCATATCAGCAAATTTTAATCCGATGTATCTTTGGAATTCTTTTAATAAATCCGTGGTTGTGTCTTTGGTCCAGAGTGTGCTGTTGTGAATCTTTTCTGCTTCTAATAAGATCAATCCGTCATTTTCATCCAGAAAAGCGATCTTTCCGATCTTTCCTAACTTGCTTTGCTGGAAGGCTTCCAAAAATGTGTTTCTTTCATTTCGTGCGTTATATTCTTCGTTACATTGATGGAATACAATGTACTGATAGGCTGTATTTACAGAAATTCCTTGAATATTCGCCTGATAGAACAGTTTCTTAGCATCTTTTTCTGTGTAATCAAGAGCAAAATGAAGGAAGTTCTCAAATCCGATATTTCCCATATTTTCTGCGATCATAATCTGTTCGTAAACTCCCTGCAAGGTTAAAAAAGCGATACGAATGGCAAATTCATCGTAGTAATCAATAAATTCTCTGGATTCCATCACGACAAAGTATGCCTGCACGATATCTTCCATGACAATTGGAATAATGATCCAACTGACACGTGGTCCTGCTAAATTGCCTGGATTGATCAGACGGATCCTTGCCATGTTGATGTAATCGCATAAGGTATGTTTCGTATACGGCATGGATGGTTCCCAGTAATCACTTTCGGATAATCCGAAGGATTCTGTGATACGTTTAAAGTCTGGAGAGCTGTAGTAGCTTTTTTCTTCGGCAAGATCATAGATAAATGCTGGGAATTTCATCTCGACCTCTACGGCTCTAAGGATCTTATTGATTTTCTGGACTTTGTAGGACTGATCTGATACTTGCAGATGGTTATTGCTGTGGACTTTGAATCTTCGGATCGTTCGGTTCATCACCGCGGTATTGATCTGACTCATCAGTTCCATCCATGGAACGGAAAATGGCATACTGATGAGAGGAATCTCATATTCGTCAAACAGATCGATCAGCCGCTGTGGAATCTCATCAAGATAGCGGCCTCGCTTGATCATCATCGCGGAGGTTCCCTGCATACTTCCTGACTTGAATGCTTCTTCGAGGCAGTCTGGTTCTTGATCTAATACATATCCTGAGGAAAGGATCAGCTCTTTTCCTTTTGCCCAGCGCAGGGCATCGGGTGCTTCAAGGAGGGTTGTTCCCTGAATTTCTTTGTGTAAGCCTGATTTTCCTGCGATAACATGATAGTCTTTAAAATATTCTAGTGTCAGTAATTCCTTGACGGCGATTCCCATTCTTCGTTTCCTCCATTCTTTATCGTGTTTCTTCTATTATAATATCTATTTTCTTATATGAAACACAATCTATACGAAAAAATCCGGCTCCCATCAATAGGAACCGGATGCTTCTTTGCATATCGATCATTCTTCATACATCGGTGTGTATGGTTCTTTATTTCGTTCCTTAAATTCTTTTGTGATCTTCGCTAAGACCTGTGGTTTCGTGAAGAGATCATAGGCAATTCCTGCTGCCACTTTGGATGCATATAAGGCACCTTTATCTCCAATGGAAGTTCCTCCGCTTGCGGTTGCCTGCCATGTATGTGGAGAGCATCCGATCGGCCAGCATGCTGTTGTAAACAAACAGGTTGGCATGATTCTGCTGACATCTCCAGTATCGGAGGATGCTCTAAGTTCTGCTTCTTTCCACTTATCTCTTGGTGAAACACCCAAGATCATTGCTTCATCATAGACTTGGTGAAGATTTTTTTCTTTCTCTATGATACCCTGTTCCACGGTTTTCTGCAACTCTTTTGCAAATTGGAGTTCTTCTTTTGTGTACTTTGGTCCATCTGCTTCGATCAGGTTTGCATATGCAAGATCTGCAAATGCTTCATTTGTGGATAACTCGCAGCATCCACATTCCATTTCGATATCCACAGTTGTCTCTGTCATCATCGCTGCACCTTGAGCGACTTTCTTTAAGCGCTCCATGGTACTTTTGACATCTGCCATATGTGGTGCTCTTACAAAATACCATGCACTTGCTTTGTCTGGCACGATATTTGGTGCAAATCCGCCACTGTCTGTAGAGTAATGGATTCTTGTGCGGTCAATGACGTGTTCTCTTAAGTAGTTTGCTCCAACACTCATCAGTTCCACAGCATCCAAAGCGCTTCTTCCCTGTTCCGGTGCAAATGCTGCATGAGAAGAGACTCCATGAAAGTAAAAATGTGCGGATGCATTAGCAAGGTATGCATGATCATGTGCCATGTTTGTACTGGATGGATGCCATGTAACGGCAGCATCACATCCATCAAACATATGATAATATGCCATTTTTACCTTTCCACTTAACAGCTCTTCTTCTGGACATCCATAAAATCTTACCGTTCCTTTTTTATTTCCTTTCTCCAAAAAACGTTTGATCACAATGGCTGCAGTTGTGGCTGCGGCGCCTAGCATATGGTGTCCACATCCGTGTCCAACACCATCTTCGGATACCATTTCTCTTGTGACATCTGCTTTTTGTGATAATCCAGGAAGTGCATCGTATTCTCCAAGGATTGCGATAACTGGTTTTCCTTCCCCATATTGTGCAATAAATGCATGTTCTAAATGTTCGTTATTTTCAATCGTGAATCCTTCTTCACTCAAAAGTTTTCTTAAGTAATTGGCGGATTCCCTTTCATTTCCAGATAGTTCCGGATGATTCCATAGTGTATGACAGATTTCCTGACACAAAGGTTCTAAGCCTTGTACTTCATCATAAACATCCTGTTTGATCATTTTATCGCCTGCTTTCTATTCCTTTGTTGTATTTTTTAAGGTTGCCATTCCAATGGCAATACTTACGAAGACGCATCCTAATGTTCCAAGCCAGTTTGATGCTCCTGGTAACCAGTTAAAGTATCCCATTCCGATCATGAAATATAAGATGACCGCAAATACAACCATAATGACACTGTGTTTTTTCATTTTCATTCCAAACTGTACTAATAAAGCTCCAAATAAGGCTGGTAATAAGTAGTTTAACGCTGCTTTAATACTTTCTGGAAGCATTGCTAATACAGAAGTTCCAAGGATCGCTCCGATCGTAAGAACAGATACATTAATTACGATAGATACTGCCATTCCAAGAGTTGCAACGACAGATCCTTTTTCTGTTCCTGGCTCTACATCTGCTGCCACCTGTGCCATACTTGCACATGGGATTCTCATATTAGAGATATTTCCAGATAAGAATGCCATATAAGTTCCAGCAGCTCCAACAACTGGGAAGTAAGAGATCGGTTCTACAAACCATAACACTCCAAATGCACTGGCACCACTGATAAATGCAGTTAACAATGCAGCTGGTTTTGGTAAGATTCCATAGATGATGGCTAATACAAGTGCTGGAGTAAAAGAAAGAAGAACTCCAAGGTATCCTGTAATCTTACCGATCTTATTGACTTGTGGTACATATTCTTTATTATAATAATCCTGATTGTTCATCGTATCTTCCTCCTGCTTATACTAATGCTGTGATGATCATGGCTCCAAGAATTGTGATCGTTAAAGACCATTCTTTTAACCATCCGATATCTTTTTTATTTGCAACTTTCGTAAGTACAAACATGATCACTGCTCCAAGCACACATGCTAAGGCATTCTTCCATGCTCCGCTCATTGTGATCTGGTCTGCTTTCATCATCATTGAATAAAATGGTTTTGCAAGATGGCTTGCACACATTGCTGAGAATACACCGATGATGGCACAGGAAGCAATCGTTGTTAGTGTTCCTGTGTTTCCTTTGGAAATCTTATGTTCAATCTTATCCATCTTATTTGCTGAAAATGTTGCAAATAATGCCCATCCGATAGAACAAAGGATCATCGTCCATACGGCCATTCCTAAAGCTTCTGGTGTTAAAGTATCAGTTCCAAGCTGCACTCCAACAGCGGATGTTCCAAGTCCTGCTGCGATAGATTCAAACATAACGGATCCGATCATAGATAATCTCATCCATCCGATTGGTCCGCCAACAGATACTAACAGAGAAAGCATCGCACTTAATACAACGATGGATGGTCCGATTGATGTTACCGCACTGCTTTTCATTGCTTTTTTCATCTGTTTGTCATTAAGTCCTAATTTCTTTCCTGATTTATAAGCACCCCTTGCAAATAAAACTGCCTGTAAAATGACAAATGCAACTGGAAGTGCACAGGCAAGCCACATTGGGATACTGTTTGCGATTTTCATTGCGTCCATATTTTTATCCTCCTTATCGGTCCGTGTGTTTTGTATGCAATTATCTTACCTGTTTTGTCATGGAAATGGTATGAAAATTTTTTCACTTTTTTATATCACTGCTTAGTTTTTGAATATTTTTATAATTATTTTCTTTATTTGGTGAAGATTTTTTCATTTTCCAGATCATTACAAAAAAGACTGCCGCTTAATGCGACAGCCCCTTTTCCCTTGAGTTTTCATTATTTAAATGGGTGTTCATGTGTTTATGGTTTTATTATAACAAATTTTGAAATTTACAATAGGACCTTTTTTTCTTTTTTTATGTCTTTATTTTACTTTTTATTAACATAATCGCACGTTTTTCAATCCGACTCACATAAGATCTTGAAATATGAAGCTCTTTTGCTACTTCTTTTTGTGTCATTGGCTTTCTTCCATAAAGTCCATATCGCATGATCAGTGTTTTCTTTTCCTTATTCATCTCCATTTTTTCTAATTCGTCATAAATCTGTTTGATATTTTCTTTTTGTTCCATCTTTTTCAGAAAATCTGTTTCCTGTGTCCCTAAAATATCTAACAGATGAATCTCATTTCCTTCTTTATCGACACCGATCGGTTCGTAAAGTGATGTATTTTTTGAAGTCTTTCTTTCTTGACGAATCATCATTAATAATTCATTTTCTATACATCTTGCAGCATAGGTTACAAGGCGATGGCCTTTGCTGATATCGTAGGTATTGATCGCTTTAATAAGCCCAATCGTCCCAATTGAGAGCATATCTTCTTTCTCTCTGTCTAAATTATGATATTTCTTTACAATATGTGCAACTAAGCGAAGATTGTGTTCCACTAGCAAATTTCTTGCATTGATATCTCCCTTGCGGCTTAGGATCAGATAATGTCGTTCTTCCTCTGGTGATAAAGGTTGTAAAAACTCTTGCAAAAGAAAAGCACCCTTCTAAGCCTTTTTATCATACTATGATAAGTTACTTAGAAAAGTGCTTTTCCATCTTTATTCTGAATTCTTTGTTGATAGATCTTAATTCTCTTCTTCTACAACTTCTTGTCTGCGTAAAAGATATCCATCTTTAATCTCTTCTCCAAAATCAACATATACCATCTGTTTTGGATGTGGTGCGGATTCCATAGCTCTTCCGTCTTCATCTTCAATTGCTCTTACAACAACTTCTTTGTTTGTTCCATCTGGAATCATGACTTCGATTGTCTCTCCAACAGAGAATTTATTCTTCTGCTCTAAAAGTGCGTATCCTTTGTCATTATGTCCCTGAACAATTCCGATATATGTGCAATTCTTGATATAAGTATTACTGTCATAAATCTGGGATGTCTCATCTGTCTTTCCGAAATAGAATCCTGTTGTGAACTGACGATATGTGCATTTTGCAATCTCTTCTTTGTAGTAATCCATATTTGCTTTATATTTCTCTACAGATTCTTTGCAGTCATCGATTGCTTTTCTGTATGTTCTTGCAACGGTTGCAACATACAGTGCTGTTTTCATACGTCCTTCAATCTTTAAGCTGTCAATTCCGGCATCTAAGATCTGGTCGATGTATTCGATCATATTTAAGTCTTTGGAGTTAAATATATATGTTCCACGTTCATTTTCATATACTGGCATATATTCTCCTGGTCTTGTCTGTTCCATTACGGAGTATTTCCATCTGCAAGGATGTGTGCATTCTCCGCTATTTGCATTTCTTCCTGTAAAGTAATTACTTAACAGACATCTTCCAGAATGGGAAATACACATTGCTCCGTGAATAAATGATTCGATTTCCATATCATCCGGAATGTGGGCACGAATATCCTTAATCTCTTCCAGCGATAATTCTCTTGCGGATACAACACGGCTTGCTCCCTGATCATACCAAAACTTGTATGTCGCATAGTTTGTGCTATTTGCCTGTGTACTGATATGACGATCGATATCTGGACAAACTTCTTTAGCGATCATAAAGACTCCTGGGTCAGAAATGATCAGTGCATCTGGTTTGATCTCTTTTAATTCTTCGAAATATTTCCTGATTCCTTCTAAGTCTTCGTTATGTGCTACGATATTGGCTGTGATATAAACTTTCACTCCATGTTTATGTGCAAATTCGATTCCGGCCTTGACATCTTCCATAGAAAAGTTTTTCGCTTTGGCACGTAGTCCATACATCTCTCCACCGATATAAACAGCGTCTGCACCATATAATACAGCAACTTTTAATACTTCTAAATTACTTGCTGGAATTAATAATTCAACGTCTCTCATTCGTTATCTCCTGTCTTAATACTGATTGCTACTCCATCTCCTACTGGAAGGATCGTTGTCTCTAACAGTGGGTGATTCTTGATCGTATATAAATAATCTCTCATTCGTTTGTGGATCGTACGGTCTCTTCGTTCAATCGCATAACGTGATTTCGCTACATCTCCATCCTGAAGTACATTATCAGATACTAAAACACCATCTGGTGCTAATAATCTTAATACATCTTCTAAAAAATGAATATACTGTCCCTTCGCTGCATCCACAAAAATAAGGTCATACTTTCCATCTAATTCTTTTAAAATCTCAATTGCATCACCTTCAAGCAATGTAATCTGATCTTCTTTTCCCTGATTTTTGATATTCTCTTTTGCTTTCTTGATTCGTTTTTCATTTCGCTCAATGGTTATGATCGTTCCACCTTCTGGCTGGTAACGATTCATATAAAGAGAAGAAAACCCAACCGCTGCTCCTACCTCTAAGATCTTCATCGGTTTCTTTAAAAGGACCAGAGTCCTTAAAAGTTCTTTCGTCTCTGGTTTGACGATCGGAACGTGATTGACTCTGGCCTCTACTTCGATCTTACTTAGATCATTCTTCTCTTCTTTCATCAATGAGCGGATATATTCTGTGATATTTAAATCCACTATCATTGTATGATCTCCTCTGATACGTGATCTCCGCATAAAATACCCATGATATCATCCATTCCCTGTGATTGTGTAAATTCATACCTTCCAGGAAGAAATGAATTCTTCTTGTATTTTGAAAAATATTTGCGGATCACAAATCTTGCCTTTCCATAAATCAGTTTCTTTGAAACGAGTGTTTCGGCAACTTCCTCTTCTGACTCATTCTCTGTGACGCTGATCGTTACCTTCTTATGGCTCTGTGCATTATATGGCTGATTAGAAAATGTCTGTTCTGCCACAAAATATGCTCCATAGAAAATACAGAAAATCGCACAGATTAAAAATGCTCTGCCTAATGTCTTAAAAAACAACTGCCATGCTTCTGATTCAAAGAATTTCTTTTGTTTTGAAAGACTCATCTTAAACCTCTGTGATAATTGGAAGAATCATTGGATTACGCTTTGTTTTCTTCCAAATATAATTACTAAGCTCATCCTTGATCTTTGTCTTGATTCTTGCCCAGTCGGTAATGTTACGTTCTAAACATTCTTCGACCGCATCTCTTGCAACTTCTCTTGCACCTTCCATCAAAGATTCTGATTCTCTAACATATACAAAACCTCGAGATACAATATCTGGTCCTGCAAGAATTACATTACCATGTTTCTGTAATGTGACAGTTGCAATGATCAGTCCGTTCTGAGACAGCATCTTACGATCATTCAATACGATATTACCAACATCTCCAACTCCAAGTCCGTCAACTAGGATTCCTCCTGCCTGAACTTTTCCAGTGATCTTTCCTTGTCTCTTATTAAGCTCTAGAATATCACCTTCCGCAAGTACAAATGCATTCTCCTTTGGAATTCCCATCTCAATAGCAAGTTCACGGTGACGCATCAGATGACGATATTCTCCATGAACAGGAATTGCATACTTAGGTTTTGTCAGTGCATAAATAAGTCTTAATTCCTCACGGCACGCATGCCCAGAAACATGTGTATCTTCAAATACAATCTGTGCACCTTTTAGTGCAAGTTCATTCATAATCTTTGAAATATTCTTCTCATTTCCGGGGATTGGACTTGAGCTGAATATGATCGTATCACTTGGTACGATGGATACTTTTCTGTGAGTTGAGTTTGCCATACGAGATAATGCTGCCATTGTCTCTCCCTGGCTTCCTGTTGTGATTAAAACAATCTGATCGTCAGGATAATTCTTAATCTGATCAGTTTCAATTAATGTGTTCTTTGGAATCTTGATATACCCTAATTCGGACGCTGTTGAGATAATATTTACCATGCTTCGTCCTTCTACTGCAACTTTTCTTCCATACTTATGTGCGGAATTAATGATATGCTGTACACGATCCACATTCGATGCAAATGTTGCAATGATCATACGCCCTTTTAGATGTTCTGCAAACAGACTATCCAGACGTTTACCTACATTCTTCTCCGATGGTGTATAGCCTTGTCGTTCTACGTTTGTACTATCTGCCATCAGTGCCAGAACCCCTTTACTTCCAAGTTCTGCAAATCTTGCAAGATCGATTGCTTCTCCAAATAATGGAGTATGATCAATCTTAAAGTCACCAGTATGCACGATCACACCAGCTGGTGTTGTGATCGCAAGTGCTGCTGCATCCGCAATACTGTGATTTGTCTTAATAAATTCTACATTAAAGATTCCAAGTTTTACTTTGTCACCATGTGTTACAACATGGCGTTCCACGTTATTTAAGATACCGTGCTCTTTTAATTTATTCTCGATCAGTGCCATTGTAAGTTTTGTAGCATAGATCGGTACATTCAATTCCTTCTCAAAATAAGGAATCGCCCCAATATGATCCTCATGACCATGGGTAATAACCAGTCCACGAATCTTGCTTGCATTGTCCTTTAAATATGTGATATCAGGAATAACTAAATCAATTCCTAACATATCTTCATCTGGAAACGCAAGTCCACAGTCCACGATCAAAATCTGGTTATTGCATTCAAATGCTGTGATGTTCATTCCAATCTGGCCGAGTCCGCCAAGTGGAATGATCTTTACTGAGCTAGGCTTTCTTCTAGGCATTGGTCTTCTTCCTCTTGCCTGATAATTATTCTTATTGTATGATCTCTTGTTATCATTTGAATAATAATTGTTTCGTTTTGTTTTTGCCTGCTGTCTTACCTGATTGTCCTTCAACTTTCTTCCTCCATATCTTTGTAAGTCTGACAATCTATTGTTTTAAACACTCTTATATATATTATAAACTCACTTCAAGTCCATCTAGTAATGCATTAAAAATATCTGAGATCATATTCAGTTCTTTATCGTCTTCTACGATCTCATAGGACACATAATCATCCTCTAGCTGCACTTCCTTCATGATCAGTACAACGCTCTCATCTTCACTTGATGCTTCACAATCTTCTACCAAAAGGTAGGTATGTCCTGCGATCGTTGTCTGTTCTATGACACGAAATTCAATCTCTGATCCATCTTCGTCCAGAAAAAGAATCTTATTATCTGTTTTACTCATTGTCTATTCCTCCTATAGGGAATCAAGATATCCCTGTAAAATCATAGATGCAGCGATCTGATCGATCACTTTCTTACGGTTTTCGCGTCTTACGCCGCTCTCCATCAGCACTTTCTCTGATGCTACTGTTGTCAGGCGCTCGTCCCATAGAATTACTTCTAATCCTGTACGACGCACTAAGGCATCGCGGAAAGATAGAGTATCTTCTCCGCGTTCACCTACTGTATTATTCATGTTCTTTGGGAGTCCTAAAACGATCTTCTCAATATCATATTCTTTCACAAGTTCTTCAATTCTTGCATATGTCTTTCTTAACTTATTCGCATCTTTTCTTGTGATCGTCTCAAGCGGCTGTGCAGTAATGCGAAGTTCATCACTTAATGCTACTCCGACCGTCTTTGTCCCATAATCTAACCCTAATATTCTTCTCATAATATCACGGTCTCTACTTTAATCTTGTCTCAATATAGTTCTCAAGCAATGCCTCGATCAAGTCATCACGTTCAACTTTATTGATGATGCTTCTTGCATTGTTATGACTGGTAATGTATGTTGGATCTCCAGACATAATATATCCTACCATCTGGTTGACAGGATTATATCCTTTCTCCTGCAGTGCTTCGTATACACGCTCTAAGATCATGTGTACATCCAGTTCTTCTTTTACAACCGAAAAATGTTGTGTTCGATTATTATCCATAATTATCACGTCCCTTTCATTTATTTATCATTTTAATATAAAATGTATGAAATAGCAATGGAAATCATAAAATTTTCCATTCACTTAACACTTTGCCAGCACATATCCATCATCTAAAACTTGTAGTAATTTTACTTTAATGATCTTATTTTCTAATGGTTCTTCACTGTAAAGTGCAACTTTCATATACTCTTTTGTGTGCCCCGTATAATAATGATCTTTTCCGTGCATTTTTTCCTCGATCAACACTTCTTTGACCATTCCTAATTGTTTTGTCTCAAATGCTTTCTGATGTTGTTTTGACATTTCCAGTAAAATATTGCTGCGTTTTGCTTTGATCTGATCATCGATCTGTGGCTTCATATCTGCTGCACGTGTTCCTTTACGGATAGAATATTTAAATATGTGCATCTCATAGAGATTGATCTCTTCTAAGAATTCTCTTGTCTGTTCAAATTCTTCATCTGTCTCCCCTGGAAAACCAACGATAATATCTGTTGTAAGTGCTGGATATTCAAAATGTTCTCTGATCGCTTTGCATTTTTCTCTGATATCCTGTGTTGTATACTTACGATTCATTCTTTTTAGCACACTGTCACATCCACTCTGCAATGAAAGATGGAAATGTGGGCAAAAACTTTCAATCTTTGAAAGACGATCTAATGTGTCTTTTGTAATAAATCCAGGTTCTAATGATCCCAGACGGATTCTTTTGACCCCATCAATTTGTGCAATCTCTTCTAGCAGATCGATCAGTGTGATATCTCCAAGATCTTTTCCATAAGAAGTTACATGAATTCCTGTAATAACAAATTCCTGGCACCCATGTTTTGTTAAATTCGCAATCTCTTCTAAGATATCTTCTACCTTACGGCTTCGCACTCTTCCTCTTGCATAAGGAATAATACAGTAAGAACAAAACTGGTTACATCCATCTTGAACTTTGATATACGCTCTTGTATGTTCTTTTAACTGTTCTACATATAAAGGTTCATATTCCTGATCCTGTGCAATATCAATGACTTCGATGGACTCTTCAACAGATTCCATCTCTCCCATATGTTCTTCTAAAATCTTAATCAGGTCTTTCTTTTTATTATTCCCAACGATCAAGTCAATATTAGTATCTTTTGATAATTCATCTTTTCCAACCTGTGCATAGCAGCCAACAGCTACTACTACAACATCTGGATTCTTCTTTTTAGCACGATGAAGCATCTGTCTTGATTTGCGTTCCGCCATATTTGTTACGGAACATGTATTTACAATGTAAATATCTGCTGCTTCTTTCGGATCAACCATCGTAACCCCTGCTTCTTTAAGCATTCCATACATGGCATCTGTTTCATATTGATTTACCTTACAGCCAAGTGTTACAATAGCTGCTCTTTTTCCTTGTAAATTCATACAATTCCTTTCTTAGTTGACTTTTTCGGCAAATGCGAGTACACTATCCTTGTTAATTGGAAGGAGTATTATCCCATGTATGATACATTGATCAAACTGAATTCCATCAAAGAGCTATACTCATTTGTCGATATCCTGAACAATCATTCTGGCACTTTTGAAATCGTTGCCAATGATTATGTCGTGGATGCAAAATCACTGATGAGTATGTTAAGTCTCAATCTTTCTAAGTCTTTAACGCTTTCGATTGATTCGGATGAGACTGATGACATACTTGATCAGCTTAAGCCATTTATTTTACATGAATGATTTCTGTAGAATCAATGGCTTTTTTCATTAAATCATCAATCACATCATCAAGATGTTCTTCTGATTTCTTAATTCTCTTTAAGTTTCCTTTTGTAACCGGATGTTTTGCGACAAAAATCGTACAGCAGTCTTCAAATGGCTGAATAGATGTCTCAAATGTTCCGATCTTTTCTGCAATATCAACGATTTCCTGCTTATCCATACCAATACATGGTCTAAATACTGGCATGTTACATACTTCATTTGTAATTGCTAAGTTATGAATTGTCTGGCTTGCTACCTGTCCAATGCTCTCACCTGTGATCAAAGCGAGGCTTCCACCTTCATTTGCAAAATGTTCTGCAATCTTCATCATATATCTTCTCATGATGATCGTTAATTCTTCATGCGGACATTTCTCATAAATTGCTAACTGAATGTCTGTAAAGTTTACAACATGTAGATTGATCGGTCCCGCATATTTTGCTACGATCTTTGCAAGATCTACAACTTTCTGTTTTGCTCTCTCACTTGTATATGGTGGTGCATGGAAATATGTTGCATCAATGTGTACTCCACGTTTTGCGATCATATATCCAGCAACAGGACTGTCGATTCCTCCGGATAACAATAACATTGCCTTTCCATTAGTTCCAACTGGCATTCCACCTGGTCCTTTGATCTCCTGAGAATAAATATAGATATATTTTCTCACCTCGATATTTACCATAACCTGTGGATGGTGCACATCTACTTTGATTCCCTCGAATGCGTCTAATAACTGTCCTCCGATTTCCATGTTGATTGCCATGGAGTCAAGCGGGAACTGTTTGTCTCCTCTTCTTGCATGAACTTTAAAAGTAAAATCTTTGACTGGATACTGCTCATCAATAAACTTGATGACTGTTTCTGTCAAATGTTCCATATCTTTATTTTCTTCAATGACCATTGGACAGATTCCAACAATACCGAAGACTCTCTGTAATGCTTCAACTGCTTCGTCGTAATCAAAATCATCCTGTGCTTCAACAAACATACGTCCGGATTCTTTTCTTACTTTAAAATCCCCGACTGGTGCCATTGCATGACGGATCTGTTTCATTAATGCGTCTTCAAACATATAACGGTTCTTACCTTTGATGGCAATCTCACCGTATTTGATCAAAAATGCGGTTACTTTCATATTGTTCTCCTTTATTTTCTTTTATGACTTTATTTTCTTACAAATCTTCGAAGCATTGGAACTAATTCTTTTAATGCCTCGATCGTTTGATCAACTTCTTCTTTTGTATTCTCGATGGAAAAACTAAATCGAAGTGTTCCATCTTTAAATTCATCACTTAATGCGATTGCGTTTAATGTTCCGCTGACTGCCTGTTTCTTGTTAGATGAACATGCAGATCCTGAGGATACATAAATTTCTCTGTCTTCTAAAGCATGCAACAAAACTTCACTTCTTAATTTTTTAAAACTGATACTTGCTACGTGTGGTGCTTTCCCTGAATTATCCTTGATATCCTCAATCTCTTTGATCCTCTCCTGAAAGTATTCTTTGACTTCTCGGATCTTTTCAGCATTCTCATATTTTTTACCAATCATTTTCTCACATGCAACAGCTAATCCTACAATTCCCGGTACATTTTCAGTTCCAGAACGCATTCCTTTCTGCTGTCCACCTCCAAAAATAATTGGAGAAATCTTTGTTCCTTCTTTGATATATAAAAATCCGATTCCTTTTGGTCCATGAATCTTATGACCGCTTGTGGATAATAAATCGATCCCCATATTCTTTGGAATAATCGGGAGTTTTCCGTATGCCTGAATCGCATCCACATGGAAGATCGTATTCGGATTCTTTGCTTTGATGATCTTCGCGATCTCTTCAATTGGTTCAATTGCCCCAATTTCATTATTAACCATCATACAGGATACAAGAATCGTATCTTCTCTAATGCTTTCTTCTAACTGCTTAAGATCAACGATTCCTTCTGCATCAACATCTAAATATGTCACTTCATATCCTTCTTCTTCCAGATGATACATTGGTTCATATACAGATGCATGTTCTACCTTTGTTGTAATGATATGCTTCCCTTTGCGACGATTGGCCATCGCTGTTCCGATGATTGCTGTATTATTTGATTCTGTTCCTCCAGAGGTAAATAAAATCTCTTTTGGTTTTGCTCTTAATGTTTTGGCAATTAATTCTTGTGCAGCTTTTACTTTATTCTCTGCTTCAATACCTTTCATATGTTTCGCAGATGGATTTCCATACGTGACCTGCATTGCGTCCTGCATTGCTTCTACAACTTCTGGAAATACGCAGGTTGTCGCTGCATTATCAAAATAAATCATGTCACTTTCTCCTCTATTCTTCTATTGTAAACATTAAAATAGATAAAACTGTCATTCCTGCTGTCTCAGTTCTTAAGATACGCTTTCCAAGGCTCATTGTTTTGCCGCCTACGGCTTTGAGCTGTTCAATCTCTTCTTTTTCAAATCCACCTTCTGGCCCGATAATGATTCCGATAGACTTCTTCCCTTTTGCCTTGTTGATCAGCTCTTTGGATTCCTGCATTCCTTTTGCTTCTTCATATGGAACAAGCATCAATTCAATATCTTTTACTTCCTCTAAAATTTCTTTAAAGCTTCTTACCTCACGAACTTCTGGAATAATTCCACGTTTTGCCTGTTTGGCTGCACTTAGTGCAATCGTATTCCACCTGCTTACTTTCTTTGCCGCTTTCTTGGCATCAAGTTTTACAACACAGCGTTTCATAGCAGTTGGAACAATCTCTGTCACGCCCAATTCTATGGCTTTCTGGATGATCATCTCCATCTTATCACCTTTTGGAAGTCCCTGATACAGCGTAATCTTTGCTGGAAGTTCTGTTTCCATTCCATGGACATCTTCAATCTTTGCAAGAATCGAATCTTGTGTCCATTCACTAAGGCTGCATTCATATTCCAAATCGGATCCATTGCTTAAATAAACCTTATCTCCTGTTTTCATACGGAGAACGTTCTTAATATGATTTACATCACTTCCCATGATCTCAATCATTCCATCATGAATCTGTTCTTCTTTTATAAAAAATCGGTACATCTCTTACCTCATCTTCGCTGTCATAGAAACCCAGTCTTTCATTCTTCTTGTTTCAATGACATCAAAACCATATGCATTTAATTTGTCAGCAATTTCTTTTTCTTTTGTATCAATGATACCAGAAATAACAAATACTCCGTCTTCTGCCAGAAACTGATCTACGATCTCAATCAGCGGAGAGATAACGTCTGCTAAAATATTTGCTACAACAACTGGATAACATTTTGATCCCAAGGATTCTGCAAATTCTTTATCATCTAATACATTTCCCTGATAAACTTCAAACTGATCTTTACTGATATGGTTTACTTCAAAGTTTTCTTCTGAAGCTGAAATCGCATGTGGATCGATATCTGTAAGAACTGCATGTCCGGCTCCAAGTTTTAATCCGATAATTGATAAAATTCCGCTTCCGCATCCAACGTCTAAAATCTTTGTATCTTCTTTAATGTATGGTTTCATTCCTTCAATACAAAGCTTTGTTGTTTCATGAGACCCAGTTCCAAATGCTGTTCCTGGATCGATCTCAACTACGATCGTATCTTCTGTCTGATCTTCTAATGTCTCCCATGTTGGTTTGATCACGATCTGTTCATCTAAGCGGATTGGTTTGAAAAATTTCTTCCAGTTATTTACCCAGTCTTCTTCTTTTGTCTTATCAAATGAAATTGTTCCAGCTCCGATGTCCATAAATCCACGAAGTCTTTCAAGCATTGCCTGAATCTGCATTGTGATGTGTTCTAAGTTCTCATTCTCATCAAAATAGCAACTGATCTTTGCTTTCCCATCATCTGGTGCAATATCGTCTGGCAGAAGATCCACATACATAACTTTCATCTCTTCTTCTGTCAATGACACATGATCTTCAACTTCCACACCTGTTGCACCAAGTTCTGTAAGTTCATAACTAATCATGTCTTCCGCTGATGTCAATGTATCAATTGTAATTTTATTCCATCCCATGACACTGTGTTTCCTTTCTTTTTCTATCTTATTTTTCTATTTCGTATTCATAACATATCAATTAATTAGTGTATCATAGAAAAGCATGGAATACAAGAAAAAGAGAATCCCCTCTTTATTAGAATTCTCTTTTTCCCATTGTTTTTATTAATTTCTTTGATAATTCTATGACTATAAAATCTGTCCATCAATGGAAATTGTATGCACCTGCCATGGAAGAAATTTCCCAGAATCCTGAATTGCCTTCTTAGCTGCATTTTCAAGTCCTCCACAGCAAGGAACTTCCATTCTTACGATCGTTACACTCTTAATATCATTATTAGCAATGATCTGTGTCAATTTCTCACTGTAATCTCCTTCGTCAAGTTTTGGACATCCAATTAGTGTCACTCTGTTTTTGATAAATTCCTGATGGAAATTTCCATAAGCATAAGCTGTACAGTCTGCTGCAATCAAAAGATTGGCATCTTTAAAATATGGTGCATTGACTGGTACTAATTTAATCTGAACTGGCCATTGGGATAACTGGGAAGATGCATGTACTGACTGCTCTGTCTGTACTTCTTCCTTATGATTTATCATCTTCATCCTTGTTCCTGGACATCCATGAAATACTGGCTTTTCTTCTTTATCTTTTGCTGCCATTTGGGCTTTTTTCTTCATATTGGCTTCGACTGCTTCTCTGTCATATGCAGCTGCCTCACGCTCTACAAAACTGATCGCTCCGGTTGGACAATTTGGCAGACAATCTCCTAAGCCATCACAATAATCATCTCTTAATAACTTCGCTTTTCCATCAACCATTCCGATTGCATCTTCGTGGCATGCATCAGCACAAAGCCCACATCCATTGCATTTATCTTCATCAATTTCAATAATTCTACGAATCATTTCTATTCTCCTTTTCTTGACTTTTTATCCTTTACTGTATCGTCAGTATAATCGATGCTTCGAAGAAAGTCTGTTGTTTTTACAACGTTTTTTATTTTTTCAAAATATTTATCATTTTTCTTTATGGCATCCTTTTTACCTATAGAGGACAAAATCTTCTTGCTGGAAAAACACGAAAAAGCAGAAGGCACTCCATAAACCTTCTGCTTTCTCTGTTGTTTATTATTCGAAAATGCCAACAAAGACATGTTCTTCCTGACTATCCAACGAAACAACACTCCATATTCTCTTCATAAAATCTGTCATACATCTGTCGCATTAAGGGAATCAATTTATAAAGTGGTTCCGTCTTACGATGATTGACTTCGTCTTTGATCATCTCTTTGATGATTGCTTCTTTCGTCTCTTTAAGAGTACCATATACACCGACTCTTTCCAATACTTTTTTACATTTTTCTTGATTCTTTCTTCTTTTTAATAACACAAAATCTCCACAACATTTTTTTATATAATAATTTTCTTTCATTCTCATTAACATAATGTTCTCCTTTCCACATACCGTGCCTAAGATCTTTGTCTGATCACAAAGATCTTCTTGAATGGATCATGGACATTATATGCCTTTTGTATACATATTTTGTTGCAAAATCATTACATTTTTATAAATTTTCTCTTAATTTATTATTTATAAATTTATTTTTAATTTCTATTAGTATTTTTATACTGTATGTTGTATACATATAATGATATATTTTACCACTTTACAACACTCGTTAATTCCAGTTATAATATTTAAAGTTGTTTTATGATATCATGCATCAATATTGTCATGGTGTTAACTAAAGAAAGGATTATGTTATGAATTATAAATTAATCGCTGTAGATCTTGATGGAACTCTTTACAATGATGAACCTGCAATTTCCCCAGCAACGATCCAGGCACTGATCAAAGCTCAAGAAATGGGAATTCGAGTTGCAATTTCTTCCGGCCGTCCTCTTCCCGGTCTTTTTCATGCCAGAGATGCTCTTAATCTCCAAAAATATCATGGTATGCTTGTTTCCTACAATGGCGGAAAAGTTGTTGATACTACAAATCACGAGACTCTATATGAAAATGCAATTCCTCATGAGCTTGCTGTTGAAGTTTTAAAATATCTTGGAAATTTTCCAGTTGTTCCAATGATCGATGATGGAAATGTTTTATATGTAACAGATAAAAATGCTTACCGTGTCCGTGAAGAAGCTTTAAATAACTCTATGAACTGTGTAGAGGTTTCTTCTTTGATCGATTGTCTGGATTTCCCATTAATTAAGATTCTTACTGCGATTGAACCTGAGAAACTTCCAGATGTCTTTAAAGTGATTGGGAAACCTTATGAAGGAATTCTTGATTTTGTACAGAGTGCTGACTTTTATATTGAAGCAGTCCCTCATGGTACAAGTAAGGCAACCGGGCTTTTAAAGGTTTGTGAAAAACTTGGAATCCATTCTGATCAGATCATTGCTTTTGGTGATGCAAAAAATGACCTTGAAATGATCAAGCTGGCCGGTCATGGTGTTGCAATGGGTAATGCCTGTGATGAATTAAAAGAATGTGCCGATGAAGTTACACTTACTAATAACGAAAATGGAATCGTTCACACTCTAAATCATCTGATCTTTTCATAAAAGTCATAAAAGACCTGATCTCTTAAATTTTATAAAATATATTATGACAAAAAGCGATGAAAGATTAATTCTCTCATCGCTTTTTTATAGAACTTTTCAATTCATTAATTTTGATTATTTTTTATGTTTTCCAAAGAATCCTTTATGTTCTTTATGAGTTTCTTCCTTCTTAGGGACTTCACCCATTGCTTCCTGGAATTTCTGAAGAGCTGCTCTCTGCTCTCCATTCAAATGTTCTGGTACCTGAACTACGAGTGTTACATAGTGATCTCCTCGTACATTCTTGTTACGTACCATTGGCACACCTTTTCCTTTTAAGCGGATTCTGGTGTCTGTCTGAGTTCCTGGTTTGATGGTATATTCATATGGTCCATCCACAGTTGGAATCTGAATCTTACCACCAAGAGCTGCTTGTGTAAAGGAAATTGGTTCTGTAGAGTAGATGGTTGTATCCTGACGTTGGAATTTTGGATGACGTTCTACGATTACTTCTACTAACAGATCTCCTCTTGGTCCCCCATTTGTACCTGGTTCTCCTTTTCCACGGATACGGATACTCTGTCCATTGTCAATACCTGCTGGTACTGTGACTTCAATTGTCTTACGGTTGCTTATATAACCTGTTCCATGGCAATCTGGACACTTATCCCGAATGATCTTACCTGACCCATGACAATCTGGGCATGTCTGAACATTCTGAACAGTTCCGAACATGGACTGCTGTGTAAATACGACCTGACCACGTCCCTGACATTTTGGACATGTTTCTGGATTGGTTCCTGGTTTTGCACCGGTTCCATGACATGTAGTACATTCATCTTTTAATGTAATTTCTATCTTCTTTGATGTACCAAATACTGCTTCTTCAAATGTTACATGGATTCTTGCACGAACATGTGCTCCCTGTGTTGGACGGTTTGCCTGTCTGGCCCCGCCACGGCTTCCTCCACCGAACATACCGCCGAAAATATCTCCAAAGATATCTCCCATATCACCACCGAAGTCAAAACCGCCAAATCCGCCGCCATTAAATCCACCAGCACCCTGCTCAAAGGCAGCATGACCATATTGGTCATACTGCGCTTTCTTTTCAGAGTCGCTTAATATTTCATAAGCTTCTGTTACTTCTTTAAATTTGGCTTCTGCTTCTTTATCTCCAGGATTCGTATCTGGATGATATTTCTTGGCGAGTTTTCGGTAGGCTTTTTTTATTTCTGATGCTGAGGCATTGCGGTCAATTCCCAACACCTCATAGTAATCTCTTTTTTCCGCCATTTTTAGTCTACCTTCTCTTTAAAATTATACTTCTTTGTAGTCACCATCTACAACATCATCATTTGCTGCTCCCTGATTAGCTCCAGCATCTGCTGCTCCCTGAGCTCCCTGCTGAGCCTGTGCTGCTGCTTCATACATCTTAGTAAATAAATTCTGAGCACTTGTCATCAGTTTGTCTTTCTTAGCTTTCAGATCTTCAACCTGAGCATCTGTCATTTCCTGATCTTTTGTAGATTCTACAAGATCTTTTAATTCTTTTAAGTCAGCTTCTACTGCTGCTTTTTCTGTAGCATCTACTTTGTCTCCTGCTTCTTCTAATGCTTTCTCTGTCTGGAATACGATAGAATCAGCTTCGTTTCTTGCATCAATTGCTTCTTTACGTTTCTTATCTGCAGCTTCGAATTCAGCAGCTTCTTTTACAGCTTTATCGATATCTTCGTCAGACATGTTAGATCCAGCTGTAATCGTGATGTGCTGTTCTTTTCCTGTTCCTAAGTCTTTTGCAGATACATTTACGATACCGTTTGCATCGATGTCGAATGTTACTTCGATCTGAGGCACTCCACGTCTTGCAGGTGCGATACCATCTAATCTGAATCTTCCTAAAGACTTGTTATCTCTAGCGAACTGTCTTTCACCCTGTACAACGTTGATATCTACAGCACTCTGGTTATCTTCTGCTGTTGAGAAGATCTGGCTCTTCTTTGTAGGGATTGTTGTATTTCTTTCGATCAGACGTGTTGCAACTCCACCCATTGTCTCGATAGACAGTGATAATGGTGTAACATCAAGAAGAAGTACATCACCGGCACCAGCATCTCCAGCTAATTTACCACCCTGGATAGATGCACCGATTGCTACACATTCGTCTGGGTTGATTCCCTTGAATGGTTCTTTTCCTGTTAACTGCTGTACTTTACTCTGTACGGCTGGGATACGTGTAGAACCACCAACTAATAATACTTTGCTTAATTCAGAAGCTGTCATTCCAGCATCATTTAATGCAGAATTTACAGGTCCTGCTGTTCTTTCTACTAAATGAGCTGTTAATTCATCGAATTTTGCTCTTGTAAGATTCATATCAAAATGTTTTGGTCCTTCAGCTGTTGCTGTGATGAATGGCAGGTTGATATTTGTTGTTGTTGCAGAAGATAATTCTTTCTTAGCTTTCTCTGCTGCTTCTTTTAATCTTTGCATTGCCATCTTATCTGTTGATAAGTCAACACCTTCCTGTTTCTTGAATTCATCTAACATATACTGTGTGATAACATTATCAAAGTCATCTCCACCTAATTTGTTATCTCCAGCTGTTGATAATACTTCGATGACACCATCACCGATCTCGATGATAGATACATCAAATGTACCACCACCTAAGTCGTATACCATGATCTTCTGTTCTTCTTCGTTATCAAGTCCATAAGACAATGCTGCTGCTGTTGGTTCGTTGATGATACGTTTTACTTCAAGTCCTGCGATCTTACCAGCATCTTTTGTTGCCTGACGCTGAGCATCGTTGAAATAAGCTGGAACAGTGATAACTGCTTCTGTTACTTTCTCTCCTAAGTAGTTTTCAGCATCTGATTTTAATTTCTGTAAGATCATTGCTGAAATTTCCTGTGGAGAATATGCTTTATCATCGATCTGAACTTTGTAATCTGTTCCCATATGACGTTTGATAGAAGCGATTGTTTTTTCGGCATTTGTAACTGCCTGACGTTTTGCAGGTTCACCGATCACACGTTCTCCTGTTTTTGTAAATGCTACTACAGATGGTGTTGTTCTCATACCTTCTGCATTTGTAATAACGGTTGGTTTTCCACCTTCCATAACTGCTACACAACTGTTTGTTGTTCCTAAGTCAATACCAATAATTTTACCCATGATCTATGTCCTCCTAAGATTTCTTCTTATTTCTATATATAATATAAATATTAGTTAGCTACTTTTACCATACTGTGGCGTAATACATTTTCTTTGTACATGTAACCTTTCTGTAATTCTTCTGCAACAATGTTCTCACCGAGATCATCATCTTCGACATGCATCACTGCGTTGTGAAGATTTGCATCAAATTCTTTTCCTTGTGCATCCATTGGTGTTACTCCCAGATCCTCCATCACAGCTGTAAACTGTTTGTAGATCTGTTCGATTCCTTTAACGAATGCGGAATCTTTCTCATCTTCAGATACGGTTTCTAAGCCTCTCTCGAAGTTATCAATGACTGGCAGAAGTTTTTCTAAAACTCCCATCGCTCCCATATCATAACGCTGTGTGGCTTCTTTCGCTGTACGCTTTCTTGCGTTCTCAAATTCTGCCATCAGTCTCTGGTATTTGTCTTTCCAGTCTGCTACGGACGCTTCTAATTCTGCGATCTCGTCATCAGCGGTTGCTTCCTTTGTTTCCTCTGTTTCTTTGGAAGTTTCCTCCTTTGTCTCTGTATCTTTTATATCTTCAGCAGTCTCTTCTGCGTTCTTTACTTCTTCGTTGATGTTTTCGTTTTTCTTACTCATCACATCACTTCCTTTCTTAAGATTTGTCTTTAAAAATATCATCTAATTCCTCAGTGAGGTTCTTTAAAGTCTTAACGACTTTTTTGTAATCCATTCTCTTTGGTCCGATGATACCAACAGTACCTGTACCACCTTCTGCAAGTTCATAGGTTGCAGTTACGATACTGCAATCCTTCATATTCTTAACTGGAGATTCTTCTCCAATATAAACCTGAATTCCTGTGTGATTATCGGAATCTGATTCCAGTGTTGAATCAACCAACTGTGTCAAGGCTTTCTTCTCTACTAACGTATCAAGAAGCTCTGTTGCTGTATCCGGATTTCCAAGTTCCGGATATTTTAAGATATTGGTTGCTCCTCCTGTGTAGATTTCCATATGATCTGCATCATGGATCGCTTTGGCGATCTCTTCAAGAATCCGTTCTAACACATCCTGTCTAATTCCTGCCTGATCTCTCATCGTCTGAATCAGTGCGAGATTGATATCTTGTAAGGATAATCCTTGTAAAAATGTATTAAGTAACACATTCAACTTCAGAACATCTTCATTAGAAAGCGGTTCTTCGACTTGGACCATCTTGTTCTTTACGATATTGCCTTGTGTGACGATTACTGCAAGCAGATGTTCATGGTCTACCTGAGACAGCTGTACAAACTTTAATGTCACATTCTGATAATGTGGAGAAGAAACCATCGTTGCATAATTCGTGCTACTTGCTAATACATTGGCAACCTGCTTTAATAAGACTTCCATCTTATCAACTCTCTGAATCAATGCCTGTTTCTCTTCGTGCTCATTGTCACGCTCACTCATCAGCTGGTCTACATAAAAACGATATCCTGCATCGGAAGGAATTCTTCCTGCGGATGTGTGAGGCTGTAAGATAAATCCCATATCTTCCAGATCTGCCATCTCATTACGAATCGTCGCAGAGCTTAGATTTAAATCCGGATGTTTTGCAATGGTTCTTGATCCTACCGGCTCACCGGTTTCAAGGTAATTGGCGATAATCGCTTTCAATATTAACTTCTTACGATCATTTAACTCCATATCTTCGCCTCCTGTTATTAGCACTCATTTATGTCGAGTGCTAACATCTATATTTAAAGTAGCACTTTCGCATTTTAATGTCAACCTTTTCTTTTACTTTTTTTGAAAATTTGTTCAATTTTTTTCTTCTTTGAATAGAATGTACAAAAGGAGGTACTTTTCATGCATAAAAATATGAACTTTAATATAGAACAAACACGGCTTAATAATACTTACCAAAGATTAAATTCTAACCATGATTTTCACAGATATTTAAATAATCAGAAAGATCAAACTCCTACTTACTGGTCCTTTTTAAAATTAAGAATTGGATTTTCTATTTTATTCTTATTTTTTATCGTTGCTTGTTCAAAATCACTGCATACCAAAGAAACCAAACAAATACAATCTGTTTTTTCTCAGATAAATGAAGTTGATCCTTATACCTCTTATATTTTAGAAAAATTGGATTTACATATACCCTGATATTCTTTAATTATAAAAGAAAACCCGAAACATCTGATCCTTAATCTATGTTCCGGGTTTTTGTATGATTTTATCTCTTTTTTCTTATTAATATATCTATCTTGGTACAATCTCTACCGTAATACCATTTTGCTCCAACACTTCTTTTGCTTCTGATGGAATCTGGTCATCGGTAAATACCATATCAATATCCTTAAATTTTGACTGCATGACAACTCCATGTTCTGAAAACTTACTAGAATCTGTCAGAATAATCGAATTCCTTGCAGAGCCCATCATACTCTTGGCAGCTTCTACTCTTAACATATCCCCACTAGTAAATCCTATTCCAGGAATATATCCATCTGTTCCCATAAACAGTTTATCTACATAAAAAGCTTCTGCACAGGTTTTTACTAATGGTCCAACCATAACTTCTGCTTCTTTCTGGTATTCTCCTCCAAGAACAATAACCTTTGTAACTCCACCCTCAGATTCTCTGATAAATCGTGCGATGTATGATGAATTTGTGATCACCGTAATATCTTTTTTCGTTTCAGAAAGTTGTTTTACAAGCAGTGCACAGCTTGAACCTGATTCTACCATGATCGTTTCTCCATCTGATACGATCTCGCTTGCTTTGGCTGCGATCCGCTGCTTTGTTTCATAACAAAAAGCCATACGATTACTAATATCTGACATATTCTTCATTGTTGCATAACCATGTTCTCTTGTTAAAAAATTAAGCTCTTCCAATGCATCTAAATCTTTTCGAATCGTTACCTGAGATACTTCAAGCATCTTTGATAATGTTGCAACTTCTACTTTCTTTTTTTGATTTACAATTTCAAGAATTTTCGTCTGTCTATCTGTCATAAAACTTTTTCCTTTCTTGCCCTATATATTAGGAAAGAGCCGTCTTGCGGCTCTTTCCTAATCAGTATATCATAAAATCTTCTTTATTTATATTATAGGTCGCAGATTCCTTTTCCTTCTCCATAAACTGCGTACCAGTCATTGTTGAAGTCTGTAACTGCTTTGTCAATATTAGGATTTGCAAATACCTGTTTTAATACTGCATATGGTGCTGTGATTGCTTCTGCTCCATAGTTAAATGCATTCTTCACTTGTTCAACGCCTTTGAATGATGCTGCTACGATCTTGCAGTCATATCCATCATCTTCAATGCGGTCCTGCAGGTTGCTGATCAATTCCATAGGATCTGCTCCAAGATTTCCGATACGATTTACATATGGTGCAATATAATCAGCTCCTGCTGCTAAGGCAAAGTATGCCTGCATCAGATCATAAACTGCTGTTGCTGTTACATTAACTTCTTCTGATTTTAAGATCTTGATTGCTTTTAATCCTTCATATGAAACAGGAACTTTGATATATACCTGATCATCGATCTCTTCTAAGATTCTATGAGCTTCCTTAACGATCGTCTCAGCATCTAATGAAATAACCTGTACATGAAGGCTTCTTTCTTTTCCAATGATCTCACGAACTTTTCTCATATGTCCAAAGAAATCTTCTGGTGATGTCTTTTTAACGATTGATGGATTGCTTGTTACTCCAGCAATTGGCATATGGTCTACACCATCTTTGATTTCTTCAAGATTCACTGTATCTAAAATAAATTCCATGATAAAAACTCCTCCTAAGTCTTATTATATATTTCGTTTTTTGATACTTCTATCTTACCATATTTTTCGAATATGTCAATATTTATTTTCATTTATTCATTATATTCCTTTCATTTGTAAGTGTTGTATTTACAGTTCGCAACTTCTATGCTAGAATATATCATAGAAAATGAAAGGAGAAATTTAATTATCATGCAAACAAATGGTATTGTTTTTAATATACAAAAATTCAGCATTCACGATGGTCCAGGAATCCGTACAACTGTTTTCCTGAAAGGCTGTCCACTGCGTTGTAAATGGTGTGCAAATCCAGAATCACAGTTAAGTCAAGTTCAGATTTTATATGACAGAGAAAAATGTGCTCATTGTGGTACTTGCACTCATGTCTGTCCAAATCATGCAATTTCTATGGGAGATGACGGCTATGTAAACGTTGACCCATCAAAATGCATTGGATGCCTTCAATGTGTAAAAAACTGTCCTGCAAAGGCCTTAAGTTATGAAGGAGAAACAAAAGATGTAGAGGAAGTTATCAAAGTCTGTCTTCAAGATATTGATTTCTATGAAGAATCTGGCGGTGGTGTGACAATCTCTGGTGGCGAAGGAATGGTTCAGCCAGATTTTGTAAAAGCATTGCTTGCAAAATTAAAAGAACATAAGATTCATACTGCGATTGAGACAACTGGATATATCAAGGAAGAGATTTTTAGAGAATTGTCTCCGATGTTTGACTTGCTTTTATTTGACGTGAAACACTATGACAGTAATAAACATTATGAAGGAACCCATGTCCATAACGAACAGATCATTGAAAATTTAGCATGGGCGATCTCTCAAGGAATTGAAGTTCTTCCTCGAATCCCTGTGATTCCTGATTTCAATGATTCTTTGGATGACGCAAAAGGGATCGCTGCTTTACTAAATAAAGTGAGTGCAAAGAAAGTTCAGCTACTTCCATTTCATCAGTTCGGTGAAAACAAGTATCATTTACTCGGTAAGACTTATGCTTATGAGAATGTGAAAGCATTGCATCCTGAGGATCTTACCGATTATCAGCAGATATTTTTAGATGCGGGCATAGACTGCTTCTTTTAATCTTTTAAAAATCCTGTATACACAAAAAGGCCTTGGCAGAACAGCTTCTTGCCAAGGCTTTTTTAATTGTTTCTTTCATGAATATTATTTCTTCTAGTCTATCACGAAAAACAGCAGTTAACCCTACTCAAGCCAACTGCCATTCCTCTATTTTTATAAATTATAATGTCTGCTCTGTTCTTCCGATGATATCATCCTGTGTCTTCTTAGATAATACATTAAAGAATGCACTGTATCCTGCTACACGAACAATCAGATCTTTATGTTTCTCTGGATGTTTCTGTGCATCAATCAAAGTTTCTCTGGATACAATATTATACTGTACATGATATCCATGTAAACGGTTGAAGAATGTACGGATCAACATCTCTAATTTCTGTTTGTTTTCTTCTGTTGATAACATCTGTGGTGTCATCTTCTGATTTAATAAGACTCCACCTGTGATCTTCTCTGTTGGAAGTTTTGCAACGGTCTTAAATACGGCTGTTGGACCATTCTTATCAGCATTATGTGCCGGACTGCTTCCTTCGGCTAATGGTTCAAATGCATTTCTTCCATCAGGAGTTGCAACGGTTCCCATTCCCTGTCCAACATTCGCACTGATAGAGGATGTTCCACCATAACGAATACCTCCGATTGGTCCTCTGTGGTAACGTGTGTTTGGATATTTCTTGATCTCATCTAAGTAAGAATCGTATGCTTCTACGACCAACTGATCGACATAGTCATCATCATTTCCATATTTTGGTGCTTCATTAATGAGCATTTCCTGAATCTTCTTGTTTTCAGGAGACTGGAAATCATCTAAAATTGCATTCCAAAGCTGTTCTTTTGTAATCTTCTTCTCTTCGTATACAAGTTTCTTGATCGCTGCAAGAGAGTCTGCCATATTCGCAATACCCACCTGAAGTCCGGAGATAAAGTCATAGACTGCCCCACCTTCTTTGATCGTTTTTCCTCTTCCGATACAGTCATCTGTTAATGCGGAACATAAAATGTCTGGTACATCTCTCTCTGATGCTTTATCAATTGCATTTTCCACGATCACACTGTAACGTGTCATTTCTCTAGCTGTCTTATCCCATGCTGCTAAGAGATCTTCATATGTTTCCATCTCTGTAAATTTACCATATCCCTTTGTAAATCTCTTACCGCTTGTTAAATCAACTCCGTCATTCATTGCACAAAGCAGAACTCTTGGGAAGTTAATGTATGACATACCTGTACAACGATATCCCCATTTACCTGGAACTGCTGTCTCTACACATCCGATGGCACTATAGTTATATGCATCTTCTTCTTTGACACCCCAGTTGATAAAAGATGGGATAATGATCTCATCGTTATTTAATGCTGGCATACCAAATCCGAGCTTCATAACTTCGATGCATTCATCAAAGAAATGTTTGTCGATATTAGCATGGTAACGAACTGTTAAGTTTGGTTGTGTCAGTCTTGTCTGTGCAACGGACTGTAATACAACAAAGCTTAATTCGTTGACTGCGTCTTTCTTATCAGTTGTCTGTCCACCAATTGTTACATTCTGGTACATTGGTGATCCGGCAGAACTTAATGTATGAGACTGTGAACGAACTTTATTAATTGTTAATGTTTTGATCCATAAGCATGTTAATAATTCTAACGCTTCGTCTTTTGTGATCTTTCCTTCGTTGATATCTTTGATATAATATGGATACATATACTGGTCAAAACGTCCATAACTTAAAGAATGTCCATTAGATTCAATCTGAAGGATCAGCTGGATAAACCAAACAGACTGAACGGCTTCCCTAAAAGATGTTGCTGGTTCATATGGAACTTTCGCACAGATCTCGCTCATCTGTAACAGTTCTTCTTTACGTTTTGCATCTGTTTCTTTATCTGCTAATTCTTTAGCAAGTTTGCTGTAACGTTGTGTAAAATTGCGTACAGCATCGATCACTACTAAAACTGCTTTATAAAATACGTTCTTATCAATGCTTTCTGGATCTGTGAAATCTAATGCTGCTCTTAATTCTTTTACTCTTTTTTCATATCCCTTTAATCCGTCGGATAAGATTCTCTGATAATTTACTGCCAGATGAGCATCTCCGGCATTTAATTTTCCTTCCATTCCAAAGACACCGGTCTCCATGAATACATCTACCTCTTCTGGAAGTAGAGCTTCACCTCTGGCACGAAGGTTATTATTCTCCCAAAATGGTGCAATCTCTCTTAATTGGTCTTTTGTCTCTTCTGTAATATAGAAGACATCTCCGTCACGTTTCTCAAAGAGATCTAATTCATTCATAACGAATTCCATTGTATATTCTGGGAAAATTGGCGCATTCTTATTCTTTGTTGCCTGGTTTCCTGCGATCAGGGATTTATCATCAATGTAAATGCTCATTCCTTCTAAGATCTTCTGAAGCATTAGAGCTCTTACCATCACTCTTGGCTGGTTCTGATTTTCTTTGTAAGCTTCTGTTGCTAATACTGCTCTCTGGGCATCAATATATGGTTTTGCATCGAGCACTTCCTCACGAAATGCCTGCATACGTTCTGTTAATTTACCGAAATGTTCTGTATTGTTCATGGTATCTCCTTTCAGAATGTTTCGTTCGTAACTAATTATTGTTTTGTTTGTAGTTATACGGTAACAGTTTTTTGATTATATGTCAATAGTTTTTGGTTCATAATTATATTTATTTTCATTTGAAACTTCTTTTTGTATAAAATAAAAAGATGCCATATTGTATTATGACATCTAATTTCTTTTTTATCTACCACAATGCTTTTTTACATAACTCTATGCCTCTTATAATAAATATAAGAAGCAATCGCAGGAATCAATGTAACGATCAAAATAATCCCTACTGCTGCTCCAATTGGATCAACAAACTTCTGAAATCCAAGCAGAATCGTCAAAACTCCACCGATAATCCACCATTTTCCCGCCATTCGATGCGTATAATCCCAATTTTCTTCATTATCCAATGTCCATGGAAGTTTGATTCCGATCATATAGTTCTGTCTGCACTTTGGAAGATAGTTTCCAACAACAATCAGAACTATTCCTAGTAAAACATTCGTCCACAGATTTAAATTGATCACGTCTTTATATCCTAATGCATTTCCATAGATCATTACCCCACACCAAAGTGATACAACCGGACAGATACATAGGATCAGATGATAAATCTTAGACCCAACATTCCTTTTCTTAGGATCAAATTCTGTGATAACACTACATAAAATATGCACTGCCAGCAAAAACAGATAAATTCCTGCTACTGCAAATAATTTGCTGCTGTATCGATCGGCCTCGCCGTTTCTTCCAAAATGTGTTGCCACCTGTGCTGGCAACTGATCCCATAATAAGAATCCAGCAAACATTGGTAATAAAATTACAATACAACTTGCAATAAAAAACTTCTTATTCTTCTTTAACATCATAATTTCCTCCCTTCAATTCTGACAACCATAACATAACTTCCTCAACAACTGATGTATTTAACGTGTAGTAAATATAATTTTTCTCTTTCTTCTCGAAGATCAGCTCTGCTTTTTTAAGAATCTTCAAATGATAAGAAATGGTTGCACCTGTCATATCAAAATGAGATCCAATCTCTCCAGCCGACATGCTTCCATCCCGCAGCATCATAAGAATCTCTCTTCGTATTGGATCTGATAAAGCTTTAAATGTCTCTGCAAATCCCATAACTCTCATCCTTTCTGTAGCTATTTAGAAATATTTCTAATTACTTTATAGCATGATGTATCTTGAAAGTCAATTAGTATTTAGATTTTTTTCTAAATAGTTTTCATTGCAGAAATTTAACATAGATATCATTTAAATTTTGTATTTCCCTGTTACTATCATCTTATACACACGAAAGGAGTACTTAACATGATACGATTATTTGCATCCGATATGGATGGAACTTTATTAAATGACAAAGGATATATATCTGACCGAACGATCAATGCGGTGAAAAAATTGCAGAAACATGGAATTCATTTTATTGTAAATACTGGAAGAGATTATCGCGCTGCAAAAAGAGAACTTGATGCGGCATCTCTTTCCTGTGATATGATCTGCTACAGTGGGGCTTGCACTTATGATGTACACGGCAATGGATTTCATATCGCTTCGCTTCCAAAAAGTATTGCAAAACAGATCTTAACTGTTTTTGAACGGCATGGTGCTTTTGCTGACATTGCAACGGAATATGGAAAAACCTCGATCACTGATAAAAATACGTTATTATCTTATTATAAAAATGAAGTGTTTCCTGCCGTTGAACAAGAAGGTAAAGTATATTTCCGTACTTGGCACGACTTTGCAATGATGGTTTCTAAAGTTCGCTTTTTTGAAGGAAAAGAAAGTCTGCTTGGCTGTGAAACACCAATTTATAAAATCTCTACTACATTTTTTGATCAAGATAAGATCAATGCTTTAAAAGATGATATTCATGGGATTGATCAGTTACATGCGGTATCAACTTCCAAAAATGATCCGGAGATCACGCATGTAAATGCACAGAAAGGAACAGCTCTACTTCGTTATGCCCAAACAAAAAGGATCACTCCTTCACAAATCCTTGCGGTTGGTGATAGTGGGAATGATCTTTCTATGCTATCTCTTAATCTTGGAGTCACTGCTGCTATGGCAAATGCTTCTGCTACTGTGAAAGATGTATGTTCTGTCATTGCTCCTTCTAATGATCAGGATGGCGTTGCATTCTTGATTGAAGATATTTTAGAGCAAAATGAACTGGCTGCACGAGTTCGTCGTTCTTTTTGTTTGGCATTGGACTATTTCAAAATTTAGCTTAGATTACATACAATATTTTTGAAATTGATACCTCAGTTTTAACTTTTCTTTTGTTTTCCATCCAAATTTTGTTTCAATTCCAAAGATTCCTAACAATCCAAAAATCTGCATCTGTAAGATTCTGATCTTCTAATCCATATCTGCCTGTTCATATTGTTTCTTAAGAGTCTGTTCTAAGAGCCATAAACGGATTTCTAAGATCACGAACAAAATAAAGCCTGCAATTACGAGCACTGTTACCGCACCTAACAAAATCATTGCTGTATTTTTCGCTGCATCTTTCATTTTATCTGTAAGGTCCCTATCACTTTTTCCAGAACCTGCAGTCTGCTTTCCTTTGTACCCATTGTTCTTTAATGCTGCATTCTTCTTAATCTGTTCTGGTGTGTTTACCATCTTCTGAAGTGTTGCCACATTATAGTAATATCCCGGAGTTACGTCCACTGCCTTCCATCCAGACTCCATCTTTATATACGGAACCTACGTATGCTTTTAAATATAATGATTTTTTCTGTTCTGATATTACACGCATCATTTCATCTGAATTCTTCTGGAATCTGATCTTTTCCATATCTTAATTCATGAATGCCATGCACCATATCCTTTCTTGCCTGCTCTACAGCTTCTAATTTACCATCCGTAAGCCAAAAAACACCTGCCATACAAACGATCAGAAAGATTACAAAACCATATAAGCCTTTTCGTCTGATCGGCATTCCATACATAAACAGGCACGCTCCAAACAATCCAGACATCATAAATTTCGACAATTTTCTACATATTTTTTGTAACATAAAGGGCTTTCATTATCTCTGGCTTATAATTCTGCAGTGATTCCTGCAAGATTCTGCATTGGATGTTTTAGGAAATAATTATAAACTGCAATGACTCTTCCTGTAAAAATAACTGCCAGTACAGTTCCAATTCCAAGTCCTATAATATGTCTTGTAAATACAAGTCCAATGATTCCTGACGTACAAAAACAAGTAACATCAAAAACATTTTTGCCAATCCCCATGCCTTTGCCAAGTTTATCTCCTATCGTCGCTGCAAGTGCATCTGCAGGGTTTGGTACAAGTTTCATATTAACCATCGTTGCTGCACCTATTCCCGTAACAACGATTGCAAAAAATAATACCAGAAGTTTCTGTCCCAATGTATCTGGTACAATATTTAAATACTGGTCAAAAATATTGATAAATACACTTGTCACAAGACTCATTGGAATCTGTAATAATTCATATAATTTAAATTCTTTTCCTTTTAAGATTGACTCTATCAGCACACAAAAGCAGTAAAACACAAAGGTTATTGCTCCTAGGTTTAAATGCCAGATATGACAGATATTATATGGAATAGATATAATCGGTGATACTCCTAATAATGTCTTTGTATTTAATACAATTCCAAGTGCAAGCACGATCAAACCAATAAAATATATGATTCCTCTTGTGCATTTTGTTTTCAAAGTTCTCTTCCTCTTTTCTTTTTCTGATTCTCTTTCTAATATTTCTTTTTTTATTTTCCTTTTGAATATCGAAAAAACCCCGGAGTATCAACTCTCCGGGATTCCTGCTTGTTTATTTCTTGATTATTTTTCTTTGATCTGGCAGAATTTTTTCTTACCTTTCTTTAATAAAATACGATCTTTATCATCAAAGTCTGCTTTACCAAACGTTGCATCAATTGCAGATACTTTCTCACCGTTTACAGAAACTCCACCCTGCTGTACCATTCTTCTTGCATCAGAACGCGTTGTGCAAAGTTTAGAATCTACTAACATTGTAAGAATGTCGATTCCTTCTGCTAATTTATCTGCTTCGTATTCAAATGTTGGAGCATCTTCATTTGCTCCGCCACTTACGAACATTGCTTTTGCCGCTGTCTGAGCTTTCTTCGCTTCTTCTTCTCCATGAACGATCTTTGTAACTTCATAAGCAAGAACTTCTTTTGCTTTATTGATCTCAGCTCCTTCTAAAGCTCCTAATCTACGAACCTCATCCATTGGAAGGAATGTAAGAAGTGATAAACACTCTTCTACTTTCACATCTTCAATATTTCTCCAATACTGATAGAAATCGTATGGAGATGTCTTTTCTGGATCAAGCCATACAGCACCGGCCATTGTTTTACCCATCTTCACTCCGTCGCTTCTTGTAAGAAGTGTTAATGTTAAACCATAAGCATCTTTCTTTTCTTTTCTACGGATCAGATCAGCTCCTGCAAGAATATTAGACCACTGGTCATTTCCACCCATCTCTAATTTACAGCCATATCTTCTGTTTAATTCAAGGAAATCATATCCCTGCATTAACATATAGTTAAACTCGAAGAATGTAAGTCCTCGTTCCATTCTCTGTTTGTAACATTCTGCTGTTAACATCTTATTAACTGAGAAATGAACTCCAACTTCGCGTAAGAAATCAACATAATTTAGATTTAATAGCCAATCTGCGTTGTTTGCTAAAATTGCTTTGTCATCATCAAATGTAATAAATCTTGATAACTGCTCTTTGAAACGTTTTGCATTGTGATCGATTGTTTCTTTTGTTAACATATTTCTCATGTCAGATTTTCCAGATGGATCACCGATCATTGTTGTTCCACCACCTAACAAAGCGATTGGACGATGCCCAGCTTTCTGCATATGCATCATTGCCATGATCGTTAAGAAATGTCCAGCTGTTAAACTATCTGCTGTTGCATCAAATCCAATATAGAATGTTACCTTTTCTTTTCCTAACAGTTCTCTTAATTCTTCGTGTGTTGTCTGTGCGATAAATCCTCTTTCCTGCAGCACATCATATACATTTTGACTCATTTTATATATCTCCTTTTAAATTCTTTTCTTAATTTGTGTTTATATCTATATAATTTAGTCCACGGCATATGCCGTTCCTTTGAATTTATGGGAACTCCTCTATTATTTTGTGTAATTGCTCCCATGTTCTCTTAACAGATGATCCGGACATTCGTTCTTTGACTGTATGCATGTCCATCATATCTGATTCTGATAATATAATGTCTGCATGCTGATCTAATACCCCAAAATTGTCACCTCGATACTTTCTGATCTCTAGTTTTTAAAGCTGTGGATTGGTGCTGGAATTCTTCCACCACGATTTACGAATGCATCGCATGAGAATTCATTTACTGGCATGATTGGTGCATATCCAAGTAATCCACCGAATTCTACCTGATCTCCAACATCTTTTCCAATAGCTGGAATGACACGAACTGCAGTTGTCTTCTGGTTGATCATTCCAAGTGCCATCTCATCTGCGATCAATCCAGCAATCGTTGTTGCCTTTGTTTTTCCTGGGATTGCGATCATATCAAGTCCTACGGAACATACACATGTCATTGCTTCTAATTTTTCAATTGTTAAAGCTCCTGCATTGACGGCGTCGATCATTCTCTGATCTTCGCTGACTGGAATAAAGGCTCCACTTAATCCACCTACATAAGAAGATGCCATAACTCCACCTTTTTTCACTTGATCATTTAACATTGCTAAAGCTGCTGTTGTTCCAGGTGCTCCTGCATATTCTAATCCAATCTCTTCTAATATTTCTCCAACACTATCTCCTGCCGCTGGTGTTGGTGCAAGAGAAAGATCAATGATACCAAATGGGATTCCAAGTCTCTTAGAAGCTTCTTTGGCTACTAACTGACCGACACGAGTTACTTTAAATGCTGTTTTCTTAATTGTCTCGCAAAGAACTTCAAAATTTTCTCCACGTACATTTTCAATCGCACGTTTTACAACTCCAGGTCCGCTGACACCTACGTTAATGATCGCATCTGCTTCTGTAACTCCATGGAAAGCTCCTGCCATAAATGGGTTATCATCTGGTGCGTTACAGAATACTACAAACTTCGCACATCCAAGACATTGATTGTCTTTTGTAAGTTCTGCTGTTTCTTTGACGATCTCACCAATTAATTTCACTGCATCCATATTGATTCCTGTCTTTGTAGAACCTACATTCACTGAAGAACATACAAAATCAGTCTCTGCTAATGCTTTTGGAATAGAACGGATCAGAAGTTCATCTGCTTTTGTCATTCCTTTGCTTACTAATGCGGAATATCCACCTAAGAAATTGACTCCAACTTTCTTTGCTGCTGCATCTAAGACTTTTGCAAGTTCTACAAAATCATCTGGCGTTTTACATACATTCCCACCAACTAAAGAAATTGGTGTAATGGAAATTCGTTTATTAACGATTGGAATACCAAATTCATTTTCGATATCTTTTCCTGTCTTTACAAGGTCTTTTGCAACTGTTGTAATCTTATTATAAATATTCTCCTTGACTTCCTCTAGTGTTGTTCCCACACAATCTAATAAACTGATACCGATTGTGATCGTACGAACATCTAAATTCATCTCATGGATCATTTTATTCGTTTCAAATACTTCATTCAGATTAATCATGATGCCACCCCGCTAAATTCTGTGCATAATATCAAAGATTCTTTCGTTCTGCGCCTGAATTACAACACCGATTTCTTCACCGATCTGTTTTAACTCGCTAGATAGTAACGCGATATCTTTGGATGAACCAGCTGGATCTACGACCATCATCATATTAAAAAAACCGCCTGTGATCGTTTGGGAGATGTCTAAGATGTTAACATTGTTGCTAGCTAAATAGTTGCATACTTTTGCGATGATTCCAACACCGTCTTTTCCAACAACTGTGATTACTGTTTTTTCCATTTGTGTTTTTCCTCCTAAATGCTTATGATACACTGGTTACGGTAGATACCGTATCTCTTCTGGCCACTTCAATCGGTAATGTGAAATTATGTAAAGAAATCTTTACCGTTTCATAAGCCAGTTTTTCATAGTTATTTTCTTTACTCAGATGTCCAAGATAGACTTTCTTTGTCTTTGGAGTTGCAACTTCCTCGATCAGCTCAGCACATCTTTCGTTCGATAGATGTCCCTGTTTTCCAAGAATTCTTCTCTTTAAGTAATATGGATAACGTCCAACCTGTAACATATTCACATCGTGGTTAGCTTCTACAAATAAAATATCAGAATCATAAATCTTCTCAACCAGATATTCATCGTAGTCTCCAAGGTCTGTTGCAATACTTGCTTTGGCTCCTTCTTCTGAGTAAAACGAGTAACAAACAGGATCTGCTGCATCATGCCATATGTGAGATGCGTTGACTTTCATATCTCCAATCTCAAATGGCTTGTCTGCTTCTATTGAATGAAAAAGGCTCTTATCTACTTTCCCAAGGTTCTTGTAATCAAAGATCGCATCGATCGTCTTTCCTGTCGCAAAAATTGGAAGTCCATATCGTCTTGCGATAACTCCAAGTCCCTTGATATGATCCGTGTGTTCATGTGTGATCAAAATTCCATCAAATTCTGGAACCGTAAGATCAAGTTCTGAAAGGGAATTCTCAATGCGCTTTGCACTGACTCCACAATCAACTAATAAATTTGTCTTCTGTGTTCCAACATATATGCAATTTCCTTCACTGCTGCTTGCTAAACTTGATAGTTTCACGGATTATACCTCTTTCTTCTCTTCTGGGCTGACCCTATTGGCAAACATTATATCATAAGGTTATTTAAGATTCAAGAATTGCACTGTATTCTTAAATGTACAAAATATCAACCAAGAATCTTTATAATTTGTGCTTTTGTGTCTTCTAAATCACCTGAATTATCAATGATATGGCTTGCCATAGATTTAAATTCTTCTTCACTTTGCTGCTTTGCGATCATCTGTGCAATTTTTTCATCAGAATATCCTCTGGATGCTCTAAGACGCTCATAACGCACTTCTTCTCTTGTATAAATATACCATAACTGGTCAAATCTCTTTTCATAACCTGCCCCAACTAACAAAGCTGATTCTACAACGACCAGACCTTCTGGTTCTTCTTTTCCAAACTGATCGATTCTTGATAAGATTTCTTCATCTACATTTTTATGAGTGATACTATTTAATAAGGAAAGTTTTTCTTCATCATGAAATACGATCTCTCCAAGCACTGGACGGTTGATCGTTTTGTCCTCATTTAAGATCCCATTTCCAAATGACTGAATGATCGCATCATAACTTCTTGCTCCTGGTGCCATCAATTCATGTGCCACATGATCAGACTGAATGATCTTTGCATGATAATCATTTTCTAAAATATTTAGTATCTCACTCTTCCCAGAGCCGACACCTCCGGTAATTCCTATGATCTTCATTTATTTTCACCTCTTATTTAGCCTCATACCAGCTTGCTCCCTGTTCAATGTCAATACTTAATGGCACACGAAGACTTGCTGCATTCATCATTTCATTCTTTAAAATTTCTTTGACTTCATCAAATTCATCCACATGTGTTTCAATCAAAAGTTCATCGTGAATCTGTAAGAGCAGACGAGATTTCATCTGTTTTTCTTTTAATTTCATATTCACTCTTACCATCGCGATCTTGATGATATCTGCAGCTGTTCCCTGAATTGGAGAGTTCATTGCCACACGTTCTCCAAAGTTTCTCTGCATGAAATTGCTGGATTTTAATTCCGGGATCGGACGGATTCGGTTGAACATTGTCTTTACATAACCATCTGTCTTTCCTTTTTCCACTTCCCCATCTAAGAATTCTTTAACACGTGGATACATTGCAAAATAACGATCAATATATTCCTGTGCCTGTTTTCTTGAAATCTTTAAGTCCTGACTTAATCCAAACGCACTTAATCCATAAATAATTCCAAAGTTTACAGCTTTTGCCTCTCTTCTTTGTGTACTTGTCACTTCATCCATCGGAATTCCAAACACCTCAGAAGCTGTTCTTGCATGAATATCCTGATTTTCTTCATATGCATGAATCAGTTTTTCATCTTCTGATAAATGTGCAAGTACTCGAAGTTCAATCTGAGAATAATCGGCATCTAAGAATACATAACCGTCCTCTGGTAAAAATACTTTTCGGATTGCTCTTCCAAGTTCCATACGGATTGGTATATTCTGAAGGTTAGGCTCTGTACTGCTGATTCTTCCCGTTGCTGTGATCGTCTGATTAAACTTCCCATGAATTCTCTGATCATCCTGAATAAAGTTTGCCAGTCCATCTGCATACGTTGATTTTAATTTGGTCAACTGTCTGTATTCTAAGATCATTGGAATGATCGGATAGAGATGTTCAATCTTCTCTAGCACTTCCACACTCGTAGAATATCCAGTCTTAGTCTTCTTCGCACCTTCTAATTTCATATGCTCAAACAAAACAACACCTAGCTGTTTTGGAGAATTGATATTGAATTCTTCGCCTGCTTCTTTGTAGATAGAATCCTGTAATTCTTCAATTCTTCCAACCAGCTGATCTCCATACTCTTTCAGTGCTTTTGAATCTACATGAATTCCACGAACTTCCATATCATGAAGTGCAAACATCGTTGGTATCTCAATTTCACGATAAAGATCCATCATCTCAAGCTCTGTTAATTTATTACTTAATGGTTTGATAGCCTCTCTTGCAACATAAGCTTCATACCCCATGATCTTCTTTCCAGCATCACTTAAAACTCCATCAGATACCATTGGATGCTTCTTATCGATCAATTCTTTTCTGGATGGAAGCATCATAGATTTGTAATCTCTTGCGATATCATCATATTCGTAAGTACTTTTTAATGGATTTATCAGATAAGCAGCCAAAGAAACATCAAAAATGCTCTTTGTCATCTCATTGATCGTTAAATGAGACAAATGCTCTTTCACTTCCATCATCGCTACATGTTCCATCTTCTGATATAAATGATCGACTTTCTCATACAAGAAATCTTCTGTTAAGAATCCAAATCCCTCACAGCTAAATAGGTATACTTCTTCTCCTTCTGTATTTAATGCAACCCACATCGCATCATTCTCTTTATAAATAGAAATCCCAGCTTCTTTTTTCTTCGCTGTCTTTGCAAAAATATCTTCCGCCTCTGCAAGATCAACAATCTCTTTGATCTTGACTTCAAAATCTTCCTGTTCTTCCCCATCAAAACGCTTTAAAATCGCCTTAAATTCCAGTTCTTTTAACATATGATAGGCTTCTTTTGTATACAAGTTGCCCAGTTTTGCTTCTTCAAATGTAATATCGATCGGACTGTCTAACTTGATCGTTGCAAGTTCCTTACTCATAACACCCTGATCATAATATTCTTGTAGATTGTTCTTTGCACGATTTGGTTTCACTTCATCGATATGCGCATATGCATTTTCAAGAGTTTTAAACTCTTTGATCAGTTTCGTTGCCGTCTTTTCACCAATTCCTGGAATTCCTGGAATATTATCGGATGCATCACCCATCAAAGCTTTCACATCGATAAATTCTTTCGGTGTTACCTGATATTTTTCCAATACATCATCTTCATAATAATCTTCAACAACCGTTCCCGCTCTGTTTGTCTTTGGAATACGGATCTGCACTTTCTTCGTTGCAAGCTGTAAGAGATCTCGGTCTCCAGATACGATCTTCACCTCAAATCCTGCTTCTTCTCCAAGAACAGACATCGTTCCAAGAAGGTCATCTGCTTCATAACCCTCTTTCATCATCAAAGGAATGTTCATCGCCTGCAGTACTTCACGGATTACAGGCACCTGTTCTCTTAATTCATCTGGCATCCCTTTTCTTGTTCCTTTATAATCCGCAAACATTTTGTGACGGAATGTCGGTGCCTTTAAATCAAATGCAACCGCTAAGTGTGTTGGATTTTCTTCCTCTAAAAATTTAAACATGATATTTAAAAAACCAAGCACCGCATTCGTATGAAGCCCCTGACTATTTGTCATATCTGGAAGTCCATAAAATGCACGGTTTAAAATGCTGTTTCCATCGATCAATAATAGTTTCTGTTCCATGCCAGATGTCTCCTTTTCTCTAATTCTATACTCTGAAATATTTTAACACAAAGATTGTTGGATTTGAAGTAGGCTTTCATATATGTAACAAAAATAAGATAAGAACACCGATTTGACGAGATGTTTAAAATACATTCAAAGCTTCAATCCTCTGTCTGAGAAATTCCTAATTTATAGCCAATAACATTCTCCACACGTGTTCGGTAGTGGTTTCGATCACGTATAATATTCCACCAATAATTTCCGTCATCAACCACAAATTAAAATCTATGAAAACAAAGGAGTTGACAAATATCGATCCCCATTATCAGGAAGAAATGCTACAATTGTTTTTCCTTTATTTTCTTTCCGTTTTGCCACCTGAATTGCCGCATAAAGTGCTGCCCCAGAAGAAATTCCAACTAAAATTCCTTCTTCCAATGCAATTACTTTTCCATAATCAAAAGCATCTTCATTTTCCACTGGAATGATTTCGTCATAGATATCTGTATTTAACACTTCCGGCACAAATCCGGCTCCGATTCCCTGAATCTTATGCGGTCCTGCCTGACCTCTTGAGAGCATTGGAGATGTTGCTGGTTCAATTGCAATGACCTGCACATCTTCTTTCTTGGATTTTAAATATTCTCCAACTCCTGTAACAGTTCCTCCCGTTCCAACTCCTGCAATAAAGATATCAACATCTCCGTCTGTGTCTTCCCAGATTTCTGGTCCTGTTGTCAAACGATGAACTTTTGGATTGGATGGATTAATAAACTGTCCTGCAATGAAAGAATCTTCGATTTCTTCCGCTAATTCTTCTGCTTTGGCAATCGCTCCTTTCATCCCAAGCGCACCATCTGTTAAAACAATTTCTGCTCCATATGCTTTTAACAGGTTTCTTCGTTCCACACTCATTGTCTCTGGCATTATAAGAATGACTCTGTATCCTTTAGATGCACCAATTGCAGCAAGCCCGATCCCTGTATTTCCTGATGTTGGCTCGATAATAACTGATCCCTCTTTCAGCCTTCCTGCCTCTTCCGCATCCTGGATCATCTGATATGCGATACGATCTTTAGCACTTCCTGCTGGATTATATCCATCTAATTTTACTAATAATCTTGCTTGCAGTTTAAATCTTTTCTCTATTTTTTCAACTTCTACTAATGGGGTTCTCCCGATTAATTCTGTAACATTTTTATATATGTTTGACATTGTTTTGCTCCTTTTATTTTTATTTTAATTTTCATATATTTCCTATCTTTTTAATATGTTATTAGTATAACAGATTCCAATATAATGTCAAATATTTTCTTGCCCATTAACATTTTACCCCTAAAAAGAAAAAAGACCATGTGATCTTTTAGATCACATAGTCATTTCCACCTTTGATTCTTGCTTTATTCACAATATCTTCTAAAGTAATTGCACTTAAATATTCTTCAATTACCTGTCCAAGTCCTTCCCAAATCTCAATCGTTGGGCATTCATGATAGCGGTCGCACTGGTTTACTTCATCATCCAAACATGCTACTGGCTGTAAACTTCCTTCCGTTATTTTTAAAATCTCATAAATTGTATAATCTTTTGGATCTCTGGAAAGCTGATAACCTCCTTTAGGTCCTCGTAAACTCTTTAAATATCCTCTGATACTTAACTGTCTTACGATCTGTTCTAAATATTTTACTGATATCTCCTGTCTTCTTGATATGTCTTTTAATGCAATCCAGTCACCCGTATGATGCATTGCAAGATCGTACATTAATCGAACGGCATATCTTCCCTTTGTTGAAATTTTCATAAATCATCTGCTCCATTTTCTTATTATTCTTTAATATCCAGCAGCTGTATCGCTGTTTTTAAACTGCGGACATCTTGTGCCTCATCAAATGTCAGTTTATTATTTGTTGTCAGGATTGCTGTATAATGACCATCCTGTTTATAAATTTTGTAATAGTCATAAGTATATTGTACATATTTTTCACTACCATAAGCATCTCGTGTGGAATCTTCCACATAGTAAAATTTACCATCTACATTCGAAACATATTGAAGGATCGGATCTCCTTCCACTGTATACTGACAGATTACAATTGCACAATCTTTTTGATCTTTTACATCTTTTAAAAATTGATCCCAGATTTTTTTACTCGCTTTATCAAATGACTCATTCTCAATTACTACAATTTCTTGATCTGAGACCTCTTTTGATGTCATTTCTTTGGGGTATTTTGAAAGCAACTTCTTGATCTGATCATATTTTGAAAGTATTTTAATTTCAATCTTCTCTTTCTTTTTTGTTTCTTTCGTGGTTTTCTCTGTTTTCACAGCTGTCGTTGTTTCTTTTGTATGTTTGGCTGATTTTCCACAACTTGTGAACGAAACTGCTATCAGAAGTGTTACCGTACTTAGCACAGTCATCATAATTTTCTTTCTCATCCTGTCTCCTTTTTTCTGTAATCTCCCTATTTCATATCGCTTTAGTATATAATACTTGTTTTTGTATCTATTGTCAATCTTGTTATGATGCTTTACAATAGAATATACAGGAGGTACAACCTATGAGTAAAATAAACAAGATCACACCTTTAACGAATGTAAAATTTTTAAATCTTTATGAATTAGAAGCTGAAAATAAATTTGGGAATACACACCCTTATTATGTTGCAAGCCGAAAAGACAAAAATACAATGATGGCAGCTACAAAGAAAGTAATCCCTGATGGTGTTGTTATTTACAGTTTGTTCGGAGAAAAAGCTGATAAACTGATCATGGTAAAACAGTTTCGTTATCCTTTAAACGATTATACATATGAACTTCCAGCAGGACTGATTGATCCTGGAGAATCTGTGAAAGAAACCGCAGTCCGTGAGATGAAAGAAGAAACAGGACTTACTTTTACTCCTGCCGAATTTGATGATTTTTTAAGTCGTCCTCATTTTTCTTCTGCCGGAATGACGGATGAAACTAACTGTACCGTTTACGGAATTTCTACTGGGATGCCAAATCTTGATCATTTAGAGCCAAATGAGGATTTATCAGTTGAATTAGTAGACAAGACTGAGGCAAAACGTATTTTGAAAGAAGAAAACCTTTCTGTAAAGGCTTATTATCTCTTGTTACATTTCATACAGAGTGATCCTTCTGATCCTTTTGCATTTTTGAAATTGAACTAAAAATTAAATGATAATAATCTCTGTGACATATTCTTATTCTTCACAGAGATTATTATTTAAATAAAGTTTGATAAAAATCATTGACATTGAGATAAAGAAATGATAATATATCTTAGGTCGAACAATTGAATCTGCCGATGTGTCGGAACTGGCAGACGAGACAGACTCAAAATCTGTTGTTCTTATGGACGTGTGGGTTCGAGTCCCACCATCGGCATTAAAAAAGAATCTCTTTCTAGAGATTCTTTTTTTATTTATAGATTCTGTATTAATTCTTCAATCTCATCCAAACAGGCACCACAGACAGTTCCTACTCCTGTTACGTCTTTGATCGCTTCAACTGTTTTCGCGCCTTCTTCATACGCATCAATGATCTGCCCTGCTGTGATATCAAGGCATGGACAGATGATCTGATCTCGATCCATAAAAATACCTCCTTTGATTTATAGAAGTATTATGTACATTTTCGTCAAGGTATATCCACATTCTTTTTCTTAATCTGCTTATTTACAACTTCTGCAAACAACTGATACACTACAGAACAAAATGGAATACTAAAGAGCATTCCTGCAATTCCTGCGATATTGCCTCCGATCGTTACCGCAGCCAACACCCACATTGCTGGAAGTCCAACAGAATTTCCTACGACATGCGGATAAATGACATTTCCTTCAAACTGCTGCACAACGACAAACATAATAATAAATATGATTGCCTGCTTCCAGTTTACCATCAAGATCAGCAATACGCCTACACAACACCCAATAAATCCGCCGATGATCGGAATCAATGACATTGTTGCAATAAAAACTGCTATCAAAACTGCATATGGAAGTCTTAATAAAGTCATAGATGCAAAAATGAGACTTCCAAGAATTACAGCCTCTAAACACTGTCCGGAAAGGAAACTTGAAAATGTATTATTGGATAATCTTCCAACTCTTACAATATATTTCGCAGTCTTCTCTGGTAGAAAAGCCACTAATACTTTTCTCACCTGCACAGATAATCTTTCTTTTTGTAATAACGCATTCAGTGCAAAAACAAAGCCTAATCCAAAACTTACGACAACCTGTACTGCATTCGAAATGACACTCACTGTAGAATTCAGCATATTAGTAGCACTATCCTGCAAAAATGATATCAATCCTCCACTAATTTTATCCCAGTCAAAAGTAATCTGATTTACATACTTATGTACCATTGGCTTATTGATCGAATAATGTTCTAAAAAATCTTGTATTTCTTTTACATACCCTGGAATATTATTTGATAATTTGAAGATTGTTTCAACAAGTTCTGGAATGATCAGTCTTGAAACTAATATGATCACACCAACAATGCTTAACAATGCTGCAATAAGACTTAACGCTCGCTTTCCTTTTTTCACCTTATGAAACACTCGATTTTCAAAAAAACGCATTGGAACATTAATTATAAAAGCAAGGCAACTTCCCAAAATAAACGGAAATGCAACAGAACTCGCATAGGAAATTCCAGAAAACACAATCTTTAGATTGCTTAATATCAAATATAATGTAATTCCAAACGCCACTAATATAAATGGTGTTTTATCATTTTCTTTAAAAAATTTCACAAATTTTCTCCTTTTTATTTTACAGTTTATTTCTTTCGCAAATTTTTAAAAGGGACTGCTAAAACTAACAGTCCCTCACTTTATCTTTTGCATATCATATACCCGGAATGCCGGTCTCGCAATTTTGACGCCTAGCAGAGCTAGGTGGGTTTTCTCGATCAACGTTCTGCCGTCCCCCAGTATCAGGGCTTGACATCCAGTCAATTATATGAAGTCCCATGACAAATAAATGTAGGTTCAAAATAGCAAGTTATCGCACACCCCAGGCTTCTTATCTCATTTACATTACATATTATACTGTAAGTATGTTAAGATTTCAAGTCACAGATACATGAAATTCTATCCAATTTTAATATTTTTTGAAAATGGCTGAAATGGTGATATCTTATCATAACCACTGATGTCCTCTTTCAAATCCTTTTTCAGGTATGCAAATGTGTATTTTTCACCTTTTTTTGCATACATCTTCAAAAGTTTTAATAAATAATTCTTCGATGCATCGCACATGATCGTTGCTCCAATTCCATGTTCGAAATATTCAAGCGGACTCTTCTGGTCAAACTTATCACCATTATAAATCTTTCCGGCACTGACTCGGTCTACGAACATCTCTGCCATATACTTCTTAGGAATCTTCATTCCCACAAGTCCCGGATGTTCTTTGTCAATACTGTAATCAATCCAGTATTCGAAATGATGACGATTACGACCTTTGTGATGAAGCCATGCGGTAGAAATTCCTTTGTCCATTCTTTCTGCATTATTCGGACTTGCCGTTCCCTGATAGTATTTTGCACCTACCAGAAATTCAGTTAGCGAATATTTTGACATATCATGCATAATCCCCTGATAATATAGTCCTAACTTGAAACAGCCTTTTGCCACCAGAATCTTATGTCTTGTGATTGTTTTAAAATGTCCAATAAAATGCATAACTTACATCTGCTCCCTCTCGATATCTTCTCTAAGAATCTTTTCTCTATCGATTATCATAGCAAAAACTGTTCCAATTGAAAAGAGGTTATCGAAAAAAAGTGATGTCAGATGATATATTTCTATCTCTGACATCACCTTTACTTTTTCCAGTAAGATTACAGGTTTGTATATCCCATTAACCGTTTGTCAACTTCACGAGCTGCATCTCTTCCTTCACGGATCGCCCATACGACCAGTGACTGTCCTCTGTGCATATCTCCTGCAGTAAAGACATTCTCGACGTTTGTAGCAAAGCTATCTGGTTTTGTTTCTACATTTGTTCTCTGGTTTACTTTGACACCAAAGGCTTCTGTAACATATGCTTCACTTCCTAAGAATCCTGCTGCGATCAGTACTAAATCTGCTGGAATTTCTTTTTCAGATCCTTCCACTGGTACCATCATCATTCTTCCAGTTTTCTCGTCTTTTTTACTTTCAAGACTTACTAAAACAGCTTTTGTTACTTCGCCTTTTTTATTCATCTTAAACTCTTTAACGGTTGTCTGATAAATACGAGGATCATGTCCAAACACAGCGATTGCTTCTTCCTGACCATAATCTGTCTTGCAGATTCTTGGCCATTCTGGCCATGGGTTATTTTCTGCACGTTCGTCTGGAAGTTTTGGCATCATCTCTAACTGAGTCACACTCTTTGCTCCATGACGGATGGATGTACCAACACAGTCATTTCCTGTATCTCCACCACCGATAACGATGACGTTTTTGCCTTTTGCAGAAATAAATTTCTTATCTTTTAATCCAGAATCTAACAGACTCTTTGTTGTAGATTTTAAGAAGTCAACTGCAAAATAGATTCCTTTTGCTTCGCGTCCAGGAACTTCAATATTTCTTGGATTAGAAGATCCACATGCTAAGATCACTGCATCGTAGTCTTTCTTTAGCTGTTCTGGTTTGATATCTTTTCCGACGTTTGTATTTGTTACAAAATGAATTCCTTCTTCTTTCATGATCGCAATCTTACGTTCTACGATATGTTTTTCCAGTTTCATATTAGGAATTCCATACATTAGTAATCCACCAAGACGGTCGGAGCGTTCGTACACAGTCACTTCATGTCCACGTTTATTTAAAGAATTTGCTGCAGATAATCCAGAAGGTCCGGAACCAATGACTGCAACTTTCTTTCCTGTACGAAATTTTGGTGGTCTTGCTTTGGCAAGTCCGTGTTTGTATCCATATTCGATGATACTTAACTCATTTTGTTTGGAACATACAGGATCCCCATTTAATCCGCATGTACAAGCATTCTCGCAGAGTGCCGGACATACACGTCCGGTAAACTCTGGAAATGGGTTTGTTTTTTTAAGTCTTAAATATGCCTGTTCCCAGTTTTCTGTATAAATCAGGTCATTCCATTCTGGTACCAGATTGTTTAGTGGACAACCTGATGCCATTCCATTTAATAATACTTTTCCTGACTGACAGAATGGTACTCCGCAGTCCATACATCTTGCACCCTGTTTCTGCTGTTCTTCTCTTGAAAGAGGAATATGAAATTCATTAAAATGTTTGATTCGTTCTTTCGGAGATTCTGCACGGGCGTCTTCTCTTTCATAATCTAAAAATCCAGTTGGTTTTCCCATAATTTCCTCCTATTTTCCTGCATTTGCTTTCATATTAAATGCTTCCATCTGTGCCTGCTCACTGCTTAATCCACGTTCTTCCATCTGAACGATCAGATTTAACATTGCTTTGTAATCATTTGGCATGATCTTCTTAAATTTAGGCAGGTACTGTTCAAAGTCTTTCAGAATTTCTTTTCCTTTTTCGGAATTTGTATATGCAACATGTTCTTTTAACATATCTTTTAATTCGATAACATCGTATTTAGATGTTACAGTTTCTACAGAAACCATTTCTTTATTTAAGTTCTTATATAACTTGCTGTCTTCGTCTAATACATAAGCAACTCCACCACTCATACCAGCTGCGAAGTTCTTTCCTGTTGGTCCAAGAACAAGAACACGACCACCTGTCATGTATTCACATCCATGATCTCCAACTCCTTCAACAACTGCTGTAGCTCCTGAGTTTCTGACACAGAAACGTTCTCCTGCAACACCATTGATAAATGCTTTACCGCTTGTTGCTCCGTATAATGCAACGTTACCTACGATGATATTATCTTCTGCTTTGAATTTGACACCTGTTGGAGGACAAAGGATTAATTTACCACCAGAAAGTCCTTTTCCGAAGTAGTCATTGCTATCTCCAACTAACTGTAATGTAAGACCTTTTGGAATGAAAGCTCCGAAGCTTTGTCCACCGGCTCCATTACATTTTACAATATATGTATCATCATCTAATGCCTGTTCACCCCAACGTTTTGTGATCTCTGATCCAAAGATCGTTCCAAATGTACGGTCAATATTTGTAACGTCCAACTGAATGATCTTCTTTTGTTTCTTCTCAAGTGCTGGCATTAATTCTTTCATCAGAACTTTCATATCTGCTGTCTTTTCCAGTTTGAAATCATATACATTCTTATGATTGTAATCCATCTTCTGAGCTGGATCATATTTATATCCAAGAATCTTAGACAAGTCAACATGTTTTTCGGCTGCTTTTGCGTTTGGTTTTAATAAGTCTGTACGTCCAACTAATTCATCAACAGTAGCAACTCCTAATTTTGCCATATATTCTCTTAATTCCTGAGCAATAAATCTCATGAAGTTGATAACATATTCAGGTTTTCCAGCGAATCTCTTACGTAATTCTGGATTCTGTGTTGCGACTCCGACTGGGCATGTATCTAAGTTACATACTCTCATCATGACACATCCAAGTGTTACAAGTGGTGCTGTTGCGAAACCAAATTCTTCGGCTCCAAGCATTGCTGCGATTGCTACGTCTCTACCACTCATTAACTTACCGTCTGTCTCAACGATAACTTTGTTACGAAGATCATTCATTAACAGATTCTGATGTGCTTCTGCAAGTCCAAGCTCCCAAGGAAGTCCTGCATTGTAGATAGAGTTTCTAGGAGCAGCTCCTGTACCACCATCGTAACCAGAGATCAAGATAACCTGTGCTCCAGCTTTTGCTACACCAGATGCAACAGTTCCGACTCCTGCTTCGGATACCAGTTTTACAGAGATTCTTGCATCTCTGTTGGCATTCTTACAGTCATAAATCAACTGTGCCAAGTCCTCGATAGAGTAAATATCATGATGAGGTGGTGGTGAGATTAAGCTTACACCGGCTGTTGAATGACGAGTTTTTGCTATCCATGGGTAAACTTTCTTGCCTGGAAGATGTCCACCTTCTCCCGGTTTTGCTCCCTGTGCCATCTTGATCTGAATCTCTTTGGCACTTACTAAATATTCACTTGTTACTCCAAAACGTCCAGATGCAACCTGTTTGATCGCTGAGCAACGATTTAATCCGTCTCTTCCAACTTTTAATCTCTCAGGTCTTTCTCCACCTTCACCACTGTTTGATTTACCACCTAATTTGTTCATAGCAATCGCCAGTGTTTCATGTGCTTCTCCGGAAATAGATCCGTAAGACATTGCTCCTGTCTTGAAACGTTTGACAATAGAATCAACGCTTTCTACTTTCTCGATTGGAATACCTTTTTCTGGGTAATTGAATTCCATTAAACCTCTTAAGTTTCCTGGCTCTAATTCCTTATCGATCATATCTGTATACTGTTTAAACAGCTCATAACTTCCTGTTCTTGTTGCAACCTGAAGTGTATGAATCGTCTGTGGATTGTAAAGATGCTGTTCTTTTCCACTTCTGCATTTATGACTTCCTGAACTCTCTAATGTCAGATCATTCTCAAGTCCGAGTGGATCAAAGGCTGTATCATGTCTTGCATCTACATCCGCTTCAATATCTTTTAATGAAATACCTTCCACTCTGCTGACTGTATTTGTAAAATATTTTTCAATAACATCAGAATTAATACCAATCGCTTCAAAGATCTGAGATCCCTGATAAGACTGTAATGTTGAAATACCCATCTTAGATGCGATCTTAACGATTCCATGAAGGATCGCATTTGTGTAATCTTCAACAGCTGCATAGTAATCTTTATGAAGCATATTTTCATCGATCAGTTTCTTAATTCCCTGTAATGCAAGGTATGGGTTTACTGCACATGCACCATATCCTAACAGTGTTGCAAAATGATGAACTTCTCTTGGTTCTCCACTCTCTAAGATCAGTGCAACAGATGTACGTCTCTTTGTCTTGATCAGATACTGATGCATTGCGGATACTGCTAATAATGAAGGAATTGCCACATGGTTTTCATCGACTCCTCTGTCAGAAAGAATGATGATGTTGGCTCCATCTCTGTAAGCTCTGTCTGTCTCTATGAATAAACGGTCTAATGCTTTCTCAAGAGATGTGTTCTTGTAATATATAATAGGAAGTTCTACAACTTTAAATCCTTCTTTGTTCATGGATTTGATCTTTAACAGGTCTGTATCTGTAAGGATTGGGTTGTGTACTTTTAATACGCGGCAGTTTTCTGGTTTCTCATCTAAGATATTACCTTCTTTTCCGACATAAACCGTTGTTGATGTTACAAGTTCCTCACGGATCGCATCGATTGGAGGGTTTGTTACCTGCGCAAATAACTGTTTAAAATAGTTAAATAATGGCTGATGGCGGTTAGATAACACTGCAAGTGGTGTATCATTTCCCATCGCTGCAATCGCTTCTGTCCCATTTAATGCCATTGGAAGAATTGCTGTACGGATATCTTCATATGTATATCCGAACGCTTTCATCAGTTTTTCACGTTCTTCTGCTCCGTATGTTGGAACTGGTTCATTTGGAATCTTTAAGTCTTTTAATTCCAACAGATTACTATCTAACCATTCACCATATGGTTCTTTCTCTGCGTATTTTTCTTTGACTACATCATCTGCGATCACTTCTCCTTTGATCGTATCAACCAATAACATCTTTCCTGGATGAAGTCTTTCTTTAACTACGATCTTTGTTGGATCGATGTCAAGAACTCCAATCTCTGATGATAAGATCAGCTGATCATCATCTGTGATATAGTATCTTGATGGACGAAGTCCGTTACGGTCAAGTACCGCTCCTACCTGATCACCGTCTGTAAAGATGATAGATGCAGGTCCATCCCATGGTTCCATCATTGTTGCATAGTACTGATAGAAATCACGTTTCTCCTGTGAAATGACTTTATTGTTCTCCCATGGTTCTGGGATTGTGATCATGATCGCATGTGGAAGATCCATACCACTCATAACTAAGAACTCTAATGTATTATCAAGTCTTGCAGAGTCAGATCCGTTTGGGTTTACCACTGGGATCAGTTTGTGCATTTCATCTTTGAGGTACTCTGATTCCATATTCTCTTCTCTGGCAAGCATCTTATCGGCATTTCCACGGATTGTGTTGATCTCTCCGTTATGTACGATAAAACGATATGGATGAGCTTTCTCCCAGCTTGGTGTCGTATTTGTACTGAATCGTGAATGTACAAGTGCGATTGCTGATTCGTAATCTGGATCCTGAAGATCTTTAAAGAATGTACGAAGCTGTCCAACTAAGAACATACCTTTATATACGATCGTTCTGCTGGATAATGAAACGACATAAGATTCTTCATTACTTTGTTCGAATACTTTTCTTGCAATATATAATTTACGGTCAAAATCAAGTCCTTTTTCAACGTCTGCTGGTTTTGCAACGAATCCCTGTAAGATCTTTGGCATGCATTCTACTGCTTTCTTACCAAGAACTGCTGGTACTGTTGGAACCTCTCTCCATCCAAGGAATGTCATTCCTTCTTTCTCAACGATGATCTCGAACATCTTCTTTGCTTGACGAAGTCTTAATTCGTCATTTGGAAAGAAGAACATTCCAATTCCGTATTCTCTTTCTTTCCCGATATTGATTCCAGCTTCTTTGCAGGCTTTGTTAAAGAACTTATGTGAAATCTGAAGCATGATTCCTACACCGTCTCCTGTCTCTCCTGCTGCATCTTTTCCTGCACGATGCTCTAATGTCTCAACAATCTTCAGTGCATTATCTACTGTCTGATGATTCTTGACTCCCTTAATATTTACACAGGCACCGATACCGCAGTTATCGTGCTCAAAACTTGGATCATATAATCCAGGAATTTGATTTGTCTGTTTCATATCCATTCATCCTTTCTCGCTGTGTTCTCTCGTTGTTTTTTCTTATCATACCGAAATTTTCCCTAGTTGTAAAGTATGAATTTTCTTAAGTTGTCAGATAATTAGACTTCTTGAGATTATATATAGTTATTTTCTGATAATATATTAAATTATCTCTTATTTTCTCGTTTATTAAGCACTATTTCTCAAAAACTTTTTTAAAAAAGTTGTACTATTTTGTCATTTATACTATACTAAATAACGTCCGTTTCGATTAAATTTAATCGTTTGGACCATTTTTATAACATTGATATATTAATTAGAAAGAAGAGGTTTTATTTATTATGAATGAACAAAAGACAAATCCTCTCGGTACTGAGAAGATTTCTAGCTTGCTTCTTCGTTTTGCAATTCCAAGCATTATCGCTATGGTCGTAAGTGCTTTATATAATATGGTAGACCAGTTTTTTATTGGCCGAAGCGTTGGAATGCTTGGAAATGCCGCAACGAATGTTGCTTTCCCATTAGTCATCACTTGTACTTCCATCGCTTTAATGTGTGGAATTGGTGGCGCTGCAAACTTTAACCTTTGCATGGGACGACACGAAAAGGATGATGCAGCTTCCTTCGCTGGAAATGCGATCACCATGCTATTTTCACTTGGTGTGATTCTTTGTATCGTGACAAGACTATTTTTAAAACCAATGATGATCTTATTTGGAGCAACTTCTAGTGTTTTAAATTATTCTTTAACCTACACCGGAATTACATCCCTTGGTTTTCCATTTTTGATCTTAACAACTGGAGGTACAAATCTTGTACGTGCTGATGGAAGTCCAAAGTTTTCTATGGCTTGTACTTTGACTGGTGCAATCATTAATACGATCCTTGATCCTACATTGATTTTTGGTTTTCATATGGGAATTGCCGGTGCTGCATGGGCAACTGTGATCGGGCAGATTGTTTCTGGTATTATGGTAATCTTATATTTAAGAAAATTTAAGACCGTCGATCTGACATTGAAAAGATTAAAACCACACCCACATTATATCGGAAGAATTGTTTCCCTTGGTATGGCACCATTTTTTAATCAGGTTTCTATGATGGTCGTACAGATCGTTATGAACAATGTTTTAATCCGATATGGTGCAAAATCTTCTTACGGAAGCGATATCCCTCTAGCATGTGCCGGGATCATCACAAAGATCAATATGATCTTTTTCTCCATTAATATTGGTATTTCCCAAGGATTACAGCCAATCATCAGTTATAACTATGGTGCGAAGAAACTGGATCGTGTGCGAGAAGCCTATTTAAAAGCTGCAATCTCTGCAACGATCATCAGTACGGTTTCTTTTATCTGCTTCCAGTTGTTCCCACGACAGATCATTGGAATCTTTGGTTCTGAGAGTGAAGCTTACTTCCGTTTTGCTGAGAAGTTCTTTCGAATTTTCTTGTTTTGTACTTTTATTAATGGTTTACAGCCAATTACTGCGAACTTTTTTACGGCGATTGGAAAGGCGAACCGTGGTATTTTCCTTTCATTGACCAGACAGGTTATTTTCTTGCTGCCATTGATGATCATTCTGCCGATTTTCTTTGGAATTGAGGGAGTTATGTTTTCAGCACCAATTGCGGATGGATTTGCGGCGATATGTGCGATTACATTTGCGGTACATGAATTACGATCATTTCATTAGAAACAGAGGTATTGTTTTATGATTTCAAAACATAAAGACCTTGCAATTTACCCTTCTTTTTGGGTTGATTTTTGAACTTCTTGCCACTTATATTGGCGCATTCATAGTAAAAAAATCAGAAAAATATATTTTCAGTTTTCTGCCTGATCAGCTAAAATAATGCCATAATAAAAGGATACACAACCGATTTTATATTACTTTCAAATTGATTGTGTATCCTTTTTTTATTTATAGCTTTTCTACTTCACAACTATGCTTCTTCGTTTTTCTATCATAACTGATTCCAACTGCTAATATACTTCCTTCATATGCTGAAATTTCTCCAATTTTTCCTTGGAATCTCAATTGGTAATTCTTCATAAGTCAATAATCCATAAACGACCATTGCTGAATAAATCTGGTCTTTTGTATATAAATCATTTGCTGTTGCTACATATTGCTGCATTTTTGCCGGAACACGTTCTCCCGCAACCATCAATACAATATCATTTCTCACATCCGCTATATTTCCTTTGATATAGTTGAAAATGGAATCGTAAGTTCCCGAACTTGTCCAATAGTTTGCCAGTTGGTTATCTCTTAATGCACAGACAACAGATCTTGGATTATATAAATAATCTCCTGCTGCCGCTCGATAACCATCATACCATTCTTTTAATTCAATTCTTAAAATCTTCGGGTTCTTTGTTATCTTTTTATAAATATTATAAATCTGATCCACTTCCTCATCCAAAACAAAAACAAAACGTTCCTGACTGCATTCTTCAAAAATCGTCTCTAGCACATCCGCCGCAGAATCATCTTCGTAAACTTCGATCTGTGGATATTCCTTTTAATCGAATCTGAATCCACTTTTTTGCTCAAAAATGCTGCGATCATATTAGCCATGATCGTTTTTCCAAAACGTCTTGGTCTTGTGATACAAACATGCTGATTCCCTGCATCCAAAACAGGGAACAATTCTGTCAGCAATAATGATTTATCTACAAAATATGGCTGATTTGCTTCACCTTGATATAACGCATATGGAGTTGAACTATTTAGATATCTTCCCATGAGTTGGGTTCCTCCTTATTTTGGTTCTTATTATACATTATTTTACTGACTTCGTCCATTCACCAAAAACGCTCTTCTCTAATCCCCAATTCCAAAACTTCTCATAATCTTCTTCAATACAGATACATGAAAAATCCTTTGGTTTTGCAATCTTCTTTAGAATATCCATCTGCAAAAATGTCTCATAGCTATATAATTGTTCGAATGGAATATCATCGATTTCATGCAATGCCACATATCTTGTATGTTGTTTCACTTTTTCTTTTAGCTCTATGTAATAATCAGTATCCGGGCTTGTTAATCTCCCAATGAGATGATAAATTGCTGGAATATCTTTTGCACATTTCAAAGCTTTTTTAGCATATCTTAAGGCTCTTTTATTTGATACTTCATAATCACTCGATGCAACTTCCCAAACCGCCCTTAAATATAAGATGATTGCTTCATTTTCTCTTGAACCATTTTCTTCTAGCCATTCTTGATATACATTGACATCATCATTTCCATAAAGGCTTTCTATGTAACTTCCAAAAATATAAAAACTTTCATCTTTTATTTTGTCTTTATTTTCTTTTAACAGATTTAAAACGATTTCTTGTCGATCATCATGGATTGGATAATATAATTCGAAAATGCATCTTTGTAAAATATGTTCCAAATCATCTGGAATCTGTTCATAAAAATTTCTTTCCTTCGGATAAATGATTTCTGTTGACTTTCCTAATGTTTTACGAATAGAACGAATTAAACGTTCTCTGAATATATGATTATATCGTTCTTCATATTCCATATTCACATATAATTTTTGTTCCATTTTTTGTAATAATTGTTTATGATCATTTAATAATTTTTTAGATTTTAAGTTATTTTCTATAATTATTCCATCTATTGTATACAGAATATGATGCCTTATATCCTCATCTTTAGATTTTAAATCTTTCAAGATCTTATAAATATATTTTTCTTCCTTTGTTACATAATATAACTCCGCATAAGTACTATAAACAGCCCGGCTGTCTTTCTTTAACTTTGATAATATTTCCTGCATCCTTTCTTTTATAACATCATCAGACAATTTTCTCTTAAATCCGATATATCCTATCATATCAACAATATCATATTTTATAAAATCTGTGCACTCTTCAAACTCTTCCAATAAATTTGCAAAATCCTTTGCCTTAATAAAATTTGCCAAGGATCTCACCGCCATTTCAGCAACAAGTCTGTCTTGATCTTTTACCATAACTTTTAGAATTTCATAGCTCCAGTCTTCTAGTTCATAAATAAGCATATCTATTATTTTTGCTTTATAATAACTGCTATTACATTGGCTTAACTGCTTTAAGATTTTCTTATCATTTTCTGAAAATGGCTGAGATTCTTCTTGTTTTCTTTGAAGTTTTGTTAATTGCTCCAGTTGATTCATCTGATCACCCCTCGCTTCTTAAACTTCTCCATCGCTCTCTAGCTGCTCTTCCGATCGTTTATTTATTTTTTATCATATACTCGAAATCTACAGTTGGCCAACCACCACAAAAATTAAAATTTAAAATGTCACATCCTTACCATAATAAATACATTCCAATATCTTCTCCATATCCTCAACAGATGTTTCTCTCGGATTAGATCCCGTACAAGCATCTCCAACTGCTCTCTCTGCGATCATATGTTTCTTCTCAATGAATTCTTCTTCATTTACTCCGAAATCTTTCAGATTAGACACAATATTAAGACTTGCTCTCAAATCTTCCACTGCCTTAATCAATGATAAAGTCAGTGCCTTATCAGTCACTCCAGGAAGTCCTAATTTTCTTGCGATCATTGCGAATCTGTCTTCACAGACTTTGGCATTGTACTGGATGACATATGGAAGATAAATTGCATTTGCACATCCATGAGGAATATGTCCTGTGTCAAAGACTGCTCCTGTCTTATGGGCTAAGGAATGTACGATTCCAAGCAATGCATTAGAAAATGCCATTCCTGCTAAGCACTGTGCGATATGCATGTTTCCTCTTGCCTGCATGTCTCCTTCATAGGATGCTTTCAGGTTATCAAAGATCATCTCGATCGCATGAATCGCTAATGGATCTGAGAATGGGGAATGTAATCCTGCAACATAGGCTTCGATTGCGTGGGTTAATGCATCCATTCCCGTATGTGCTGTTAATGTCTGTGGCATTGTTTCTGCCAGTGATGGATCTACGATTGCTACATCTGGTGTGATCTCAAAATCAGCCAGTGGGTATTTGATTCCTGTACTGTAATCTGTAATTACTGAGAATGCCGTTACCTCTGTTGCTGTTCCTGAGGTTGATGGAATTGCGATAAATGTTGCTTTATTACGAAGTGGTGGAATTGTAAATGGATCTTTGATGTCATCAAAGGTTGTCTGTGGATGCTCATAAAATACCCACATTGCCTTTGCTGCATCAATTGGTGATCCTCCACCCATTGCGATGATCAGGTCTGGTTCAAATTCCTGCATCACTTTGGCACCTTTCATAACTGTTTCTACAGATGGATCTGGTTCAATTCCTTCGATCAGTTTCGTCTCAATTCCAGCTTCTTTTAAATATTCAACAACTTTGTCAACAAATCCAAAACGTTTCATGGATCCGCCGCCTAGGCATAAAACTGCTTTGTTTCCTTTGATTGTTTTTAGTGTCTCTAATGCGTTTTCTCCGAAGTATAAATCTCTTGGTAATGTAAATCTTGCCATAACTATACATCTCCTTTTACCTGGATGACCGAAATTGAACCCTTCCTAACATATTCGATTTCAATCGATTGTTTCGCTACAAATACATTGTACACTATTGTTAAAAATTTATCAATGGTTTCTTGCAGATTTTTATCATTTATTCCCCAATATAAAAATCTGCATCAAAAAAGAACCTTGTACAATCACAAGATTCTTTTTCTCTTTTGTATATTCTTATTTATGTCCACGGACTTTTAAATATTCCTCTAATCCATGTCTTCTCAACTTACATGCTGGGCATTCTCCACATCCATCTCCCATCACTCCGTTATAACATGTCAGGGTTTCATTTCTCACAATATCAAAAACACCTAATTTATCAGCCATCTCCCATGTCTGTTTCTTATCGATCCACATCAATGGTGTGATCACTTCAAATTCGTAATCCATGGCAAGTGTTAAGGTTGTCTCCAATGATGAGATAAAGACATGGCGACAATCTGGGTATCCACTGAAATCACTCTGGGATACACCGGTTACTAATACATGAATTCCTCTTTGTTTTGCAAAAACAGCTGCAAATGTTAAGAATAACATGTTTCTTCCATCAACAAATGAATTTGGTGTTCCTTCTTTTGGTGCTTCATGATCTACTTCCATATCAACTCTGGTAAGAGAGTTTGGCGCTAACTGGTTTAATAGTTCCATATCTAAGATATGATGTTCTACCCCGTGTTCTTTACAGATCTTCTTGGCACATTCAAGTTCCTTGGAATGTCTCTGCCCGTAGTTAAATGAAAGTGCGATCACTTCATCGTATTTCTTCTTTGCCCAGAAAAGGCATGTTGTGCTGTCTTGTCCACCGCTGAATACAACAACGGCTTTGTTTGGTTTTGCCATTTTGCTTATCTCCTTTTCTTATTTTCCTGCCTGCATCATAAAATGCCATTTTAATGTAGAATCTGTGTCAAATGCTCCACGAAGTGTTGTTGTCACTGTCTTAGCATTTTGTTTTTTGATTCCTCTTGCACTCATGCAGCTATGGCACCCTTCGATATAAACGGCTACATCTTCACTTCCTGAAACTTCCATGATGATCTCTGCGATATCACTTCCGATTCTTTCCTGAAGCTGTAAGCGTTTTCCAACCATGTCACAGATTCTTGCAATCTTGCTAAGTCCTAATACTTTATCTTTTGGCAGATATGCCACAGAAACTTTCATATCATACATTAATGCCATATGGTGTTCGCAATAGCTAAAGATATCTATATCTTTTACGATCACCATATCTTTGTGGTCTTTGACACTTAGATCATCTTCAAATGTTTTTGAAAACATCTGTGCGATCTCATGATTACTATAATTCATTCCCTCAAAGACTTCTTCATACATTCTTGCGACACGATCTGGTGTTTCTTTTAATCCTTCACGATCTGGATCATCTCCAAGTGCAACAAGGATTCCTCTTACGTGTTCCTTGATCGCTTCTTTATCGATTGCCATAGTATTTCCTCCCATAATAAATTAGTACTAAACGCCTGTCTTGTCAGGATCCCATACGACTTTGTGGATCTGAATCTGGAATCTGACTTTGTTAAGCTTGTTTTCTTTCATAAATTCAACGATTTCTTCTGGTTCGATCTTGCCAAATACAGGACTGAAATATACGATAGCCTTCTGGCACAGGCTGAATCTTTCGATGATTTCTTTTGCTCTGTTTAAATCTTCCCTGCTTCCAATAACAAATTTGACAACATCCCATGGTTTTAAATATTCCATATTTTCAAGGCACATACTCTCTTCCATGTTGCTGGATGGAAGTTTATAATCCATTGTCATTGTCAATCTGTTATCTCTTTCTTTATAATATTTGATCGGTACACTTCCGTTTGTCTCAATCTCAATCTCAACTTTTGGCATCATTAAGATACTTCCGATCAGTTCTGATACATTTTCATCAAGAAGTGGTTCTCCACCAGTTAATGTAACGAGTTCTACTCCTGCCTCTTTAATTCTTTCTACGATCTGTGGCGCTGTTAAAAGTTCACACTTTGCATTTCTTTTGTTTGCCCATGTTGTGTCACAGTAAGAGCAGTTTAAGTTACATCCTTTCAGGCGGACAAACATCGCAAGACGCCCCGCCTTCTTTCCTTCTCCGTTGATGCTTACGAAGGTCTCTACTACTTTAAATGTTTCCATCTCATCTACTCCCCATAAGCTGCCATATTATTTGGTGTCTCATAGACTTTCACTAATTTGACATCATATCCATTTTCTTTGACTCTGTCATAGAAATATTTTGCAAAATTTTCTGCCGTTGGGCGAAAATGTACGAAGATCATTCTAAATTCTTCTTCTCTTAACGCTTCCACAGTTTTTTCTTTTAATGTCCCTTCTTCTATAATAAAGCTGTGGTCAAACTCATCTGCTATTTTTTTGATATCATCTTTTAACTGTCCAAAATCAACGAGCATTCCTCTCATCTGACCAGTTTGTTCTAATGTTTCATTCTGTACGGTAACTTCTAATTTCCAACGATGACCATGAATATTACTGCATTTTCCTTCATAACCCGATAAAAAATGAGCTGAGTCAAAGCATGCGTGTGTCGTTAACTGATACATATTTCTATTTTCCCTTCTAGATATATTTTACAATCAAAAAAGGATATAGGCGAACGTACCTATATCCTGAAAATCTAATTCTCAGTCCTAGTTTTGTTTATAGACAGGATGGTACGAATGAACTGTCTTTGATTACTAAAATCTTATCTAGTATATCATTATTTTATTAAAATAGCAAACAGAGATTGCAAAATTTCACAATCTCTGTCTGCCAGTTATAATATTGCTTATGAAAATATGAGGAATTAATTTATTGTAAATTTTGATTTACAACCTTATTTATTTAATGGTTTCTTTGTAAATGACATTACGACCATTCCGATCACTGCTCCAACAGCAACTGCGATTAAATACTGTACTGGATTTGTGATAACTCCGATAACAAAGATTCCACCATGTGGTGCTGGAAGTCCGCATTTAAATGTCATGGATAATGCACCTGCTACTGCAGATCCTACGATACATGGAGGCAGGATATGGATTGGATCTCCTGCTGCAAATGGGATAGCACCTTCTGTGATGAATGATAATCCCATGATATAGTTTACAACACCAGATTTTCTTTCATTCTCTGTAAAACGATTCTTGAAGAATGTTGTACAAAGTGCGATTGCAAGTGGAGGTACCATTCCTCCTGCCATAACAGCTGCCATGATCGCATACTGTTCTGGTCCTGCATTGGCTACAGTTAACTGTGCTGTACCAAATACGTAAGCTGCTTTATTAAATGGACCACCCATATCGATAGACATCATTCCACCAAGAACTGCTCCTAAAAGGATAGAACTTGTTCCACTCATGGATGATAAGAAATTGTTAAGTCCTGTATTGATTGCTCCTACGACTGGGTTTACTGCGATCATCACAACACCCATGACTAAAATACCGCAAACTGGGAATAGTAAGATTGGTTTTAATCCTTCTAATGCACTTGGTAATTTATCAAATAATTTTCTTAATAATACGACAATATATCCACCAACGAAACCTGCAAATAATGCTCCGATAAATCCAGATGAGATTGCTTTGCTTGAATCATATGCCATAATATTTGCAAATGTATAACCACCGTTTGCTAAAGCTCCACCAACGAAACCTACGGCTAAACCTGGTCTGTCTGCAATACTCATTGCGATAAATCCAGCTAAGATTGGAAGCATAAATCCAAATGCCTGTTCACCAATTGTCTTTAATAATGCTGCAAGTGGTGTATTCTTACCGAAGTTTGCTGGGTTAATCGCCTGATTATCTACTAAGAACGCTAAGGCGATCAAAATACCGCCACCGATTACGAATGGAAGCATATGGGATACACCATTCATCAGATGTTTGTAAATCTGACGTCCAACGCTTTCACCCTCTGCACTGTCTTCTTCCGCTGCTGCTCCTGAATGATGATATGTTGGAGCTTTCTTATCTAAAATTGTCTGGATCAGTTCTTCTGGTTTGTTAATTCCATCTGCTACTTTTGTCTGAAGAACCTGTTTACCGTCAAAACGTGCCATCTCGACGTTCTTATCTGCTGCTACGATGATTCCGTCGCAGTTTTCAATCTCTTCTTTTGTTAAGACATTCTTCGCTCCACCAGAACCATTTGTCTCGGCTTTTAATGTGATTCCCATCTCTTTTGCTTTATTCTCAAGTGATTCTGCTGCCATAAATGTATGCGCGATTCCTGTTGGACAAGCTGTGACTGCAAGAACTCTGATCGTTCCGTCGTCTGCTTTCTCTTCCTGTACTGCAGCTTTCTCTTCTTCCGCTGCTTCTTCTGGGAATTTCTCTGTCTCTTTCTTGTCGATCAGTGCAAGATATTCTTCCTTGCTTGTCGCTTTTAACAGACTGTCTTTGAATACTGGGTCCATTAAAATCACAGATAATCTTGACAGTGCCTCTAAATGTACATCACTTCCTTCAGCTGGTGCCGCGATCATAAAGAATACATCGGATGGTTCTCCGTCCATTGCTTCATAATCCACTCCGTCTGGTACTGTCATAGAGGCTAATCCAGCCTTCGTAACTGCTTTGTTCTTAGAATGAGGAATTGCAATTCCTCCTCCAATACCAGTTGTTCCGTTGGCTTCTCTTGCTAAAATACCTTTCTTGAATTCTTCACGGTCTGTGATATTTCCACCTTTGACCATCAGATCAACCAGATGATCAATTGCTTCTTCTTTGCTGTTGACCTTCACACCAAGGTCAATCGTTGCATCCTGCAACAGTTCTGTAATTCTCATACATGTCTCCTCCTTTTCTTGATAAAAAACGTCAAAATCAATCATTTACTTCTGTTTTTTCTTCATTATAACACGATTTCAGTCAAAGTCAATCATTTAAAATCATTTTCTTTCATTTTTCTTTGAACTTTTCTGAGACAATTCTAAAATTCGTTTGTATCTTAAATTTTATTGAAAAGAAACAAAAGAAATATTAAAAATATAACCCTTTTTAATATTTCCCTTTATCAATTCATTTATTTTGCTTTCACTGCCCAGCGCATCTTTGTTGATTTTGCTCTTCCATTTTGAGCACATTCTTCTTTGGATGGTCTTATAACGTCTTTTGCTACATCACTGTAGATTCCTGCTTTCTTTCCATCTTTAAACGCATGTTTTACAAGACGGTCTTCTCCTGAATGGAAGGTAAGGATTGCAACCTTTCCACCTGGTGCTAATGCATCTGGAAGCTTCTCTAATAATTCTTCTAATACTTCAAACTCGCTGTTTACATCAATACGCAATGCCTGGAATGTTCTCTGACATGACTTCTTAACTGCTTCTTTTCGCTCTTTCTCTGGCAAAAAGTTCAATGCTTTTTCGATGACATTTTTAAGATCTGTTGTTGTCTTGATCTTCTTTCCTCGTTTCATTGTTGCGACTGTTTCTTTTGCAATCTGTTTTGCATATGGTTCATCTGCATTTTCAATGAGCATTCCTTCAAATTCCGCTTTTGTGATATCTTCTAAGCGTTCTGCTGCTGAAATTCCTTTTTCTGGGTTCAGTCTTAAATCTAACGGACCTTCAAATTTGTAGGAAAATCCTCTTTCGGGATTGTCAATCTGCATGGAGGATACACCAAGATCCGCTAAAATGAAATCAAATGGTCCTACTTCTTTGGCCACTTGATCGATATTGGCAAAGTTGATATGTTTAATTGTTAAGATATCTTCTCCAAATCCAGCATCATGTAGGCGTTTTTCTGTTTTTACAGATTCGATCGGGTCTATATCTAATGCGTAGATATGACCTTTTCCCTGTAGTTTTTCTAACATCTTTCTTGTATGACCGCCGTATCCTAAGGTTGCATCCAAGCCTTTTTGTCCTGGCTGAATATCGAAAAATTCAAGAATTTCCTTTACGCAAATAGAAATATGCATTCCAGCTGGGGTACTTCCTTTGCTGATGACTTTTTGAATCGTATCTCCGTATTTTTCTGGGTTTAATTCCTTATATTTTTCTTCAAATCTTCTTGGATGAGTTCCTTTGTATCTTACCCTTCGTTTATGTTTTTTTTCTGGCTGTTGCTGTTCCATTGTTTTCTACCTTTCTTTATTGTAATTTGTTAATCTAAGATCAGGACATTTTTCCCTTCAAATGCAAAGCCATATGCTTTAATATTATTTTCACTGATTCCTGCTTCGATTAGCTCTTCTTTGTAATTCTTTTCTTTAATCTGTTCCAATGCATTTTGTGCTGTTTCTTCTAAAGATTTTTCTTTCTTAGGACTGATTACTTTAAATTCCATAATGATTGCTTTATCTTTGACATTTCTTGGCCTTAACATCACATCATATCTTCCAAAACCACTTTCACGATTGGATTTTATTTCATAGCGATCCATTAATTCTACCAGAAGTCCAAGCACAAATCCATGGTAAAATCGCTCTGGTTCCAACATTTTTGACGATTTTTTCCCTACATCAAAATAGCTGAAAATGCGCATTGATATCCGATTCATGTAAGCATTCATTGCTTCTATATCATCATTTAACATTGCTTTAATAAATGCATTATAATCTCCACCAGTCTTTGAAAACCAGTTTTTTACCATATGTGCAAACATTACTTTTACTTCAAAGTTTGTTAATTTTAAACGGTACAACTGCTTCCAATTTAGATAATCAGAATCATCTCTTATTTTTTCTTCTACTTTCAGATAACCACTCGCAAGTAACAGACTCCAGATTGCTGTTTCCTCTAGATCCAGCTGATCATATACAATCTGCTCATCTAATTCTGTCACAATTTCTTTCCCGCCTAATAACAATTCAAAAGATTCTTTTACCTGTGTATTTCCTTCACGAATCAGCTTCCCAATCAATGAATTACTGCTTGTATTTGCCCAATATGGCCCAACTTCTTTTTTATCCAGATAGTTAATAATAGACCATGGATTATAAATATCTTTCGCTTCTCCAAAACAAAATCCATCATACCAGCGTTTTACTTCTTCTTTTTTATCTTCTAATTCATATTCGCTAAGAGCCTTTGTAACTTCTTCCTGTGTAAATCCAAACTTATCTTCGTATTTCTTTGAAGTTGTTGTCACAACTTCCAGATTATTAAGATCTGAAAAGATGGATTCTTTACTGACCCTTGTGATTCCTGTCATGACTGCTCTTTCCAGATATGGATTTGTTTTAAATGTGGAATTCAACAGAGATCTTAAGACTCCCATCAAATCCGGCCAGAATCCGCCTACATAAGCTTCTTGAATTGGTGTGTCATATTCATCTAATAAAATAATCGTTTTCTTTCCATAATAGCGGCTTAGATAATCTGACATCTTTCGAATAGAATCAGAAATCATACTGTCATTCATCCTTGTTGAAATCTGTTTGTATTCTTCTTTCTCATTATCTGTCAGCAAATCCGTATGAAGAAGAAAAATATTTTGATTATAAAGCTCTTGTATGATACGGCAAATACTTTCTCTTGCCTGTTCGTAAGTATTTTCTTTTACATTTGCAAAACTTAAAAAGATCACTGGGTATGTTCCTTGAATTTCCCGGTATTCTTTATATTTCCAGATATTTAGTCCTTCGAATAATTCATCTCTTTTAGCATATTCGATGGAAAAAAACTTCTCTAACATGCTCATATTTAATGTTTTTCCAAAACGTCTGGGGCGGGTGATCAGCGTAACTGCGTCATCAAATTCCCACCATTCTTTGATAAATTCGGTTTTATCAATATAAAAATTGTTTTTTATTCGGATGGTTTCAAAATCTTGATGTCCGATTCCGACAACTCTTGCCATGCTGATCTCTCCTTTTGTCATTCTTACACTTCATTATTATGAATCATACAAAAACCTATACTGTAACTTCCGCATTCTGCTTAATCTGATCAATCACTGTCATGATCCTCATTGCGATATCCATATCATTTTCAAAAATCTGTCCGATACTTCCAACGCTTCGAAATGGCTCGTCCATCATGACTTTTCGATCTTCTATCATTCCATTTACAGAAATATAATCAACAATCAATCGCACAAAACGAATCTGATTGGCATTTAGTTTCTCCTCATTTAGGAATTCATTAAACGCTTCATTTGCTGCTTGTCGATCCATTCCTGTAATCTTTCTTACAAGAATTCCAACTGGTGTGTCCCCATATTCTTTTGTATAATCTTCTTTTGATCCTAGCTCCTGCCAGAGAATTCTCTCAAGTTCCTGCATATCGCCTTTTTGTAAAGGCTGGTTATTGCGTAATTTGTGCACCGCCATGTTATCCTGATGCTCTTTCAAATAGAATTCCACTTTTTTGCGATAATTTTCTAATCGATTTCCCATCTCAATTGGTGTGTTTTCCTGATATTCTATGATCTGATCTGCAAAATCTGTGTAAACGATTCTCTGTGTCTTTTTCGGCAAAAACTGGATTAAATCTCTAAGAGCTTCCCTGACTGCATCCATTTCCAGAATAAATGCTTTTTCCCAGAATTCATTTGTCTGTACTTTATCTAAAATATATTTTTGCTCTTTAATCTGTGGTACAGAATCCTGCATTAAAGATAACTTCTCCGCAATACCAACGACTGCTCCAATATTTTTTGATGGATTCTTCTGTTCCAACATTGCAAGTTCGATACTATACATCAGATAATCAAATCTTCGTGCCAGTTCATTTTCCTTCTCTGCCTCTATGATCGGTGCGATATGTTTCTTCAGGTCAGCCATTGCTTCTGTCTCAAGAATATCCCATGATTTCTGATCTCGGTATCGAAGAACATATTTCAAATGATGTTTTACAACAAAACTTTGGTCATTAAGATCACTTACTGCTTGTATTAATTCTTGCACTAATGTATTTCGATATTCTCTAAAATCTTCCTCTTTTTGATATTCTGTATCTTGTAATTCTCTTGCAATCCTTGCTTTACATAAAAAGATTTTTTCTGATAACGTTTCTATAAAACCACTGTCTTTTCCATGCGGATTCACTCTGAAATATTCGAAATTATTGCAATAATCAAAAATCAAAAACTTTTCTTTGTCCATTCCAGGACCTAGCAAATCTTTGCAAAGTCTTGTTCCTCTTCCGATCATCTGACAAAATTTTGCATAACTTCTGACCTTCTTAAAAAATACAAGATTTAAAATCTCTGGAACGTCAATTCCTGTGTCCAACATGTCTACAGATACTGCAATCTGCGGCATCTTATCCTTTTCTTCAAATTGTTCAATTAAATGTTCGGACTCTTTGATGCTGTAATCAATCTGTTTGATGAAATGACTTCCCTTTTCTGGGAAAAGTTTCTGAAAACGTTCTACAATTGCCTTTGCATGTTTGCTGTTTCTCGCAAAAATAATTGTCTTTCCCAGTTTATCTCCACCTTCTACTTTTAATCCTTCCCTCATGAGATTAGTTAATACAAGATCTATCGTGTCTTTATTAAACAGCCAGCGATTCACTGCCGTATTTGGAATATCTTTCTCCACATTCTCATCATCATCAAATTCATCGTCAAATGCTTCTTTTTCCTCTTCCGATAACTGATCATAGTGGATTCCCTCTTCCATGATCTTTGTCTTATACTCTCTCGTCCGGTAATCGACCAGATATCCTTCTTTTACCGCCTCATCAAGTTCATACGCATACGTTGGAACACCTCGCTCGAGATCAAAGATCGTATAAGTGTTTTTATCAATCTCATCTTTTGGTGTTGCCGTCATTCCTAATAAAACTGCATCAAAATAGTGAAAAATTTCCTGATATTTTTTATAAATGCTTCGATGACTTTCATCTACAATGATCAGATCAAAATGTGCTGGTGTAAATAATTTTTTCCCATCTTTTTTCTTTGTTTCATCAATCGCATTTAACATCGTTGGATATGTTGAAAATATCATTCTGCTGCTTTCTGGATCTTCTTTATTTTCAAGCAGGTTGCATACTGTCAGGTCTGGAAGGAGATTACTGTAACTCTTCTTTGCCTGAGAAACTAACGCTTTACGGTCCGCTAAGAATAAAATATTCTTAACATAATTATGTCTGCGAAGTACATCTACCAGACTAATACTAACCCTTGTCTTTCCTGATCCTGTTGCCTGCACTAATAGTAGCTTCCTGTGATGATTCATGATTGATTCACATAAAACCGTCACGGCTTCTTTCTGATATGGGCGATTTGTAATCTTATCTTGAATCTCTAAATGAATCAGTGGCTTCCTACTCGTTCTTTGATCTACCATTCGCTGCAGATCTTCTTTTGAGAAAATTCCTGAAACAACCCTCTGTGGATCATCCTGTGCATCATCAATGATCTGCATTTCAAAACCATTTGTGATAAAAATGATTGGTCTTTGCTGGTATTGATTTTCCAGACAATCCGCATATAATTTTGCCTGATGGCTTCCTTTCATCGGATCTGCACTGCTTCGTTTTGCTTCAATGACTGCCAGTGGTTTCCCATTGTTGCCATATAGAACATAATCTGCATATCCTTTTCCACTGCTGTTTGGCATTCCCATAACTGGTACTTCGATAAGGCAATCCTTGCCAATCGTCCATCCAGCTTCCGCCAGATCAAGGTCGATGTATTTTCTTCTTGTCTCTGCTTCTGTATCTTTATCCACTTCATAACTTCGTCCAGTCTCATTTTCCTCACGAAGTTTGGTCATTTGTGCTCTTAGTTTCTCATTTTCCTTTATTGCTTCTTCTAATTTCTGATCTTTTCCGCTTAGTTCTTTTTGAAGATTTTCTAACTCTTCCTGTGTCTTTTTCTCTTTTCCTGCATCTGGCAGCAGACTCATATCGTAATGGCGGTTTACATAGTTCTCCCCATAACAGTAGTCTATCCATTTGCAAAACTGAAAAACACAGCGTAAAGACAGTACAGCCGCATCATATTTTACATTGGTATTTGTGTGTACCGCAACATTTCCAAGCTTGATCGTATATTTTAGCATATCAAATAATTTGGGTTGAATCAGCTTACGGAAAGAATATTCATGAATCAGGCTGGATATATTATCTCGATATGGCATGGTCAGCGCATCATCGTGAACGTATATCCATCGCACTGCGAGTTCTAAGGCTCGTCTTGACAAAATTGCTGCCGTTGACGGAGATATAGCAATGCTTCGTTCCGCTTCTGCTGCCTGCTTTGCGAAGTCTTTGAAACGATCTGTTTGGGCTAGAAAGTCAAAATTCGTCTGCATATGGTTTCCCTCCCCTTGTTTTTCCTGATTCTTTGGTATTTGGTCTTGGTTTTATTATACTCTGTGTGTTGTGGGTGGTGCAATATAGAAATTTGTGGATGACAAACTTCGATTTGTTGACTTGTTGGACGAAGGCTGCGAATTGGTTTTGGAGATCATATGTAGGAATAAACACCTTAAGTTTTCTTATCCTCTCCATTCCCAATGCCGCCTTAGCTGTATCTGCAGAATTTTTTACTATATATGAATTAAGGAACATCAACATATACATAAAATATACTGAATTATATATTTTTGCATCTACTCTAATTTTTGCTACATTTGGTGCTAAATGATATTTATATTTATCATCAATTAGTGCTACATCTCCAATATTAGCACCAACATATGTCATAACAACATCTCCAGGCAACAATTGTGATCTTGGTAGCGCATCTGATACCTCATTTGAAATAAAAGACAAATCTTTTCTATTCAACGTTCCATTTTTAACATTTTGAGCTTTAACCATGACTACATCACCTGTGTCATCATATTCTATATATTTACTATATTCAAATCCCGCAAGCTTAGTAACAAAACATCCATCTCCTATTGTAGATTCTGGCCAACTCATATTATTAATTATTGGATCTCCAAACATCTCAACAAATCGGGCCTGCACTACGACATCTAGTAACCTACTTTGGTTCTTTCTTCGTTGTATTATTTTATCCACTTTCTTCAATTTATCGACTATTTTTCTCTGTCGTTCTATTTCTGGTAATTTTATTTCTATATTTTCAACTATTTTTTTTGAAATTTCTTTAAAAGTTGCTCCTCGTCCAAGTGAATTTAAATATTCCTTTTTACTTTTTAAATACCAATATAAATACTCATTACAAATTTCATCCGAACAAATCAAATTCTTAAATCCCTGATTACAATACATTTCTTTTCCTGTAATTGCAACTTTTCCTATCGGTGCTCTTGACGATAATAAAACTGTTCCCTTGGGCAATAATGGTAATTTTTTCTTTTCTATTGCCAACTGGGTAATCTTTCTTTTTGTATCTGATATAATATAGTCATTATCATTAATTTCAGCAGGCGTAATCCAATTAAATTCTCCATTCCAATATTCTTCAACATTTGTTTTTGGAGTTCCTCCTGATACTACCTCACAAATCTGTCCAAGCTTTACTCTTCTCATCTATTCTATCCTTTACAACTTTGCTTATAAATATATTAATAATAAGTTTATTGACTACTTTATAATAAAATAGCCGCCCCTGTAAAACGAGCGACTATTCCGACTTAATAAATATCAAGCTAACCATCTACTGGTAGCAATTTATATTTGTAGTATATCATCGTTTCGTTTATTTGTCAATATTTTATATTGTTTAATATATTTTCGTAAATTCAAATTTAAAGGAATGAATTTCAATTTATTTGATTACGCCATGTATTTCTGATGGGATGCCTTTACATTATTCTGATTTACCATTGCATATTGCATCGTCGTATCAATCTGTGAATGTCCAAGAATCTTTTGTACCTGCTCAATCGGCATTCCTTTGTCAATTGCTCTCGTTGCCATCGTTCTTCGGAATTTATGCGGATGGATTCGTTCTAATCCAAGTTCTCTTCCTAACTGTCTTAATCGAATCTCTACTCCACTGATTTTTAAGCGGTCATACGGAGCATCCAATGTAACAAATAATGCTGGATTCTTATCTTCCCTGCTTTCTATATATTCAGTTAGATGTACTTTTGCTTTCGCATCAAAATAAACTCTTCTTTCTTTATCTCCTTTTCCGTAGACGACACATTCTCGTTCTTCAAAGTCTATGTCTCCAATATTCAAATTGACCAATTCGCCTACTCGTATGCCTGTTGAATATAGTAAATCAATCATTGCAAGATCACGAATCTGTGTACAATGATCTCTTAGCTGTTCGATTCCTTCATCGGTAATCACACTTTTCACAACTGTTTTTGTCTTAATCTTATGAATCCTTCTCATCGGACTTTTCAAGATATAATCTTCTTCCTCTAACCACGTAAAGAAACTAGAGATATTTCGCCTGATATTATCAATCGTAACATTGGAACAATTATTTCTCTTTTGATAATCCGCAAGATACGACCTCATTTCATCTGTGGTAATCTTGCGGATTTCTTTTTTTGTTTGTGAAAGCATATGTTCTGCTGTCACTTTATAATATTGAATCGTACGTTCCGAACATCCTTCTATTCGTTTTGCATCTAAGAACATTTTTAGGAATTCTTCATTCGATATCTGTTGTTTCTCAGGTTCGTTCTCTGAAAATGTTCTTAAAATTACTTCCTGTAATTTTTTCATCTGTGGCACAGTTAAATACTCTGCCATCTCATTTAGTATTGTTACAATTTTCTCTTCCATGTTGGTACACTCCTTTTTATATACCAACATCCTTCAACCATTCTTTATTCTAAATTTATGAAATAAAATACTGACATTCCTGATAATATGTTTCAGCTTCTTTTTGCATTAATTCCAGTAATTGATCCACTTTATGATGTTCTCTAAATTCTTTTAGTCCCTCTAAATACTTGCTTCGGTCATCATCTAAGATAATAAATGGTACTAACTCGTCGTATTTCAGACTTTCTCGAAACAATATCATTCTTCCCGTTCTTCCATTTCCATCCTGAAATGGATGAATAGACTCATATCTTGCATGAAATTCAGCAAGTATTTTCATACTTTTCTCTTGCTTATGATACCAATCCAAAAGTTGTTTCATCTCTGTTTCTACATCCTTTGGCAATGCCGTTTTATACATTCCAATCATATTCGGACGTTTCTTATAATCTCCAATTGCATATCCATTCGCCCGGTCTTCAAAAACTCCTGATTTCAACTCATAATGCATCTGTTTAATTAGATTCTCTGTCAATTTTTCTTCCAAAGTATCTAACATGTAATTAAACATTAAGAAATGTCCATTCATTTCTTCTACATCTTTCGCACGATAATAATCATCATTGACTGGCAATGTTCCATTGTCAAATAATGATGCCGTCTGTTCTGGCGTCAACGTACTTCCTTCAATTTTATTTGAATTGTATGCCATTGCTCTTTGCGTATAAGCATACACTCCTGATCTGTCAAATCGTTTTCGCTCTATTTTAAATCGTTCAATTAACCATCGTTTAAATTCTGACATCTTGATATTGCCTCCTTTCTATCCAAAATATTCTTGCATTAATGAATCAAATAATAACTGTGTTTTTTCTAGTGACTTCTGAATCTCAAACTTCGATTTGTTGACTTGTTGGACGAAGGCTGCGAATTGGTTTTGGAGATCATATGTAGGAATAAACACCTTAAGTTTTCTTATCCTCTCCATTCCCAATGCCGCCTTAGCTGTATCTGCAGAATTTTTTACTATATATGAATTAAGGAACATCAACATATACATAAAATATACTGAATTATATATTTTTGCATCTACTCTAATTTTTGCTACATTTGGTGCTAAATGATATTTATATTTATCATCAATTAGTGCTACATCTCCAATATTAGCACCAACATATGTCATAACAACATCTCCAGGCAACAATTGTGATCTTGGTAGCGCATCTGATACCTCATTTGAAATAAAAGACAAATCTTTTCTATTCAACGTTCCATTTTTAACATTTTGAGCTTTAACCATGACTACATCACCTGTGTCATCATATTCTATATATTTACTATATTCAAATCCCGCAAGCTTAGTAACAAAACATCCATCTCCTATTGTAGATTCTGGCCAACTCATATTATTAATTATTGGATCTCCAAACATCTCAACAAATCGGGCCTGCACTACGACATCTAGTAACCTACTTTGGTTCTTTCTTCGTTGTATTATTTTATCCACTTTCTTCAATTTATCGACTATTTTTCTCTGTCGTTCTATTTCTGGTAATTTTATTTCTATATTTTCAACTATTTTTTTTGAAATTTCTTTAAAAGTTGCTCCTCGTCCAAGTGAATTTAAATATTCCTTTTTACTTTTTAAATACCAATATAAATACTCATTACAAATTTCATCCGAACAAATCAAATTCTTAAATCCCTGATTACAATACATTTCTTTTCCTGTAATTGCAACTTTTCCTATCGGTGCTCTTGACGATAATAAAACTGTTCCCTTGGGCAATAATGGTAATTTTTTCTTTTCTATTGCCAACTGGGTAATCTTTCTTTTTGTATCTGATATAATATAGTCATTATCATTAATTTCAGCAGGCGTAATCCAATTAAATTCTCCATTCCAATATTCTTCAACATTTGTTTTTGGAGTTCCTCCTGATACTACCTCACAAATCTGTCCAAGCTTTACTCTTCTCATCTATTCTATCCTTTACAACTTTGCTTATAAATATATTAATAATAAGTTTATTGACTACTTTATAATAAAATAGCCGCCCCTGTAAAACGAGCGACTATTCCGACTTAATAAATATCAAGCTAACCATCTACTGGTAGCAATTTATATTTGTAGTATATCATCGTTTCGTTTATTTGTCAATATTTTATATTGTTTAATATATTTTCGTAAATTCAAATTTAAAGGAATGAATTTCAATTTATTTGATTACGCCATGTATTTCTGATGGGATGCCTTTACATTATTCTGATTTACCATTGCATATTGCATCGTCGTATCAATCTGTGAATGTCCAAGAATCTTTTGTACCTGCTCAATCGGCATTCCTTTGTCAATTGCTCTCGTTGCCATCGTTCTTCGGAATTTATGCGGATGGATTCGTTCTAATCCAAGTTCTCTTCCTAACTGTCTTAATCGAATCTCTACTCCACTGATTTTTAAGCGGTCATACGGAGCATCCAATGTAACAAATAATGCTGGATTCTTATCTTCCCTGCTTTCTATATATTCAGTTAGATGTACTTTTGCTTTCGCATCAAAATAAACTCTTCTTTCTTTATCTCCTTTTCCGTAGACGACACATTCTCGTTCTTCAAAGTCTATGTCTCCAATATTCAAATTGACCAATTCGCCTACTCGTATGCCTGTTGAATATAGTAAATCAATCATTGCAAGATCACGAATCTGTGTACAATGATCTCTTAGCTGTTCGATTCCTTCATCGGTAATCACACTTTTCACAACTGTTTTTGTCTTAATCTTATGAATCCTTCTCATCGGACTTTTCAAGATATAATCTTCTTCCTCTAACCACGTAAAGAAACTAGAGATATTTCGCCTGATATTATCAATCGTAACATTGGAACAATTATTTCTCTTTTGATAATCCGCAAGATACGACCTCATTTCATCTGTGGTAATCTTGCGGATTTCTTTTTTTGTTTGTGAAAGCATATGTTCTGCTGTCACTTTATAATATTGAATCGTACGTTCCGAACATCCTTCTATTCGTTTTGCATCTAAGAACATTTTTAGGAATTCTTCATTCGATATCTGTTGTTTCTCAGGTTCGTTCTCTGAAAATGTTCTTAAAATTACTTCCTGTAATTTTTTCATCTGTGGCACAGTTAAATACTCTGCCATCTCATTTAGTATTGTTACAATTTTCTCTTCCATGTTGGTACACTCCTTTTTATATACCAACATCCTTCAACCATTCTTTATTCTAAATTTATGAAATAAAATACTGACATTCCTGATAATATGTTTCAGCTTCTTTTTGCATTAATTCCAGTAATTGATCCACTTTATGATGTTCTCTAAATTCTTTTAGTCCCTCTAAATACTTGCTTCGGTCATCATCTAAGATAATAAATGGTACTAACTCGTCGTATTTCAGACTTTCTCGAAACAATATCATTCTTCCCGTTCTTCCATTTCCATCCTGAAATGGATGAATAGACTCATATCTTGCATGAAATTCAGCAAGTATTTTCATACTTTTCTCTTGCTTATGATACCAATCCAAAAGTTGTTTCATCTCTGTTTCTACATCCTTTGGCAATGCCGTTTTATACATTCCAATCATATTCGGACGTTTCTTATAATCTCCAATTGCATATCCATTCGCCCGGTCTTCAAAAACTCCTGATTTCAACTCATAATGCATCTGTTTAATTAGATTCTCTGTCAATTTTTCTTCCAAAGTATCTAACATGTAATTAAACATTAAGAAATGTCCATTCATTTCTTCTACATCTTTCGCACGATAATAATCATCATTGACTGGCAATGTTCCATTGTCAAATAATGATGCCGTCTGTTCTGGCGTCAACGTACTTCCTTCAATTTTATTTGAATTGTATGCCATTGCTCTTTGCGTATAAGCATACACTCCTGATCTGTCAAATCGTTTTCGCTCTATTTTAAATCGTTCAATTAACCATCGTTTAAATTCTGACATCTTGATATTGCCTCCTTTCTATCCAAAATATTCTTGCATTAATGAATCAAATAATAACTGTGTTTTTTCTAGTGACTTCTGAATCTCAAACTTCGATTTGTTGATTTGTTCAACGACAATTGCGAATTGGTTTTGAAGATCAATTGGTGGACAAAGAAATTTTACTTTTTTTATTTCATTCATGGATGGCATATTTGGAATTCCACTTCCTCTACTAAAACCAAACAGTATATCTTGGATTTCTTTATTTCTAAATTGATAAACAAAAAATTTATTCTTCATAATTGTTTGATCTAATGATAATTTTAATAATGCTTGATTAATAATACCTTCTGGTGCATTATTCGGCACCTCTGCAATTCGTCCTAGTGTTCCTGAACAACTTACTATTAAATCCCCTGGTATTACTTTAAATGCTATCATATCTTCATACTTTTTCTTAGTTATATAATACTTTTCATACTCAAAATCTTCGTGTATTGCGTGTTTTTGTTCATATACTAAGTATCCTTCCTCAACAAAATCCTGCTTTTTCAAACTTCCCCCAAAAGGTCCTCTTTTTATTGCATTTCTTTCTTTCATTACAATCTCTGGTAGAGTTTTCATTTCAAATCTACCATCATGCACACTTCCAAACATCTCGACAAATCGGGCTTGAATAAGCTTATCTAATTTTTGAATTTCTTGCTGATACATAACTATAACAGAATTTAATTTATCTAATACATCTGCCGTTTTAGCCTGTTCCATTTTTGAAGGAATTGGTACATCAACTTTCCTTACCATTTCACTATTAAGATTATTTACCACCCCTCCAACAGCCATACTTTTAAATTTTTCATATGTTGTTTTTGAACTCAAATAATAATACAGAAACCTCTTATCAAACAAATCATCCTTGTCACGTAAAACTAACCATCCGTCATGAATACATCCATCTATTTTCAATATATATGGTCTTCCAAAACTCATTGAATTCGACAACAAAAAATCCCCTGGTTGAACATATCTAGATTTTTTCATTCCTTCTGGTTTAATTTTTTGAGCTGTTTCTGTTATGTACATTGATTCCGTAGTATCTCCAATTTTTATCCAATTAATTCCATTTTCATCATCTGTAATGAATTGATTAATTGGCCGTGGTGATCCACCTCGTTCAACAATACAAATATCTCCAATTTTTTTGTATTCCCAATTATTATTCATCTCTTCATTCCTTGCAAATTCAAATTTTTCTATCGACTAATCATCATTTTCTTCCAACATTTTCCTTAATTCCACCAGATTCTTATGAATCTCCACCTCTAATTCCTCAATATCTTTCAATATTTCCTCTGTTGGTGGATATTCTACTGGAATATACTCGATTTCTTTATATTTATTGATAGAGAGATCATAGTCATTTTCAACAATTTCTTCTTTTGGCACAAAAAAAGACTGTTCTGTTCGTTTTCTTTCTTCTTCCTTTTCTAGATTCTGGTATCTCTCAATGATATCTGGAATATCATTTTCCTCGATTTCCTGACGTTTATCATCTAAGGTTCTTCCATCAGCTTTCATATCATAAAACCAAACTTTATCCGTACCACCTGCCCCTGTCTTTGTGAACAGTAAGATTGCTGTGGATACTCCTGCATATGGTTTGAAAACTCCAGATGGCATAGAAATCACTGCATTTAATTTGTGATTTTCAATTAATTCTTTTCGAATTGCTTTATGTGCACGGCTGCTTCCAAATAATACTCCATCTGGTACGATAACTGCTGCCCTTCCTCCAATTTTCATGATGCGAAGGAATAAAACAAGGAATAATAATTCTGTTTTCTTTGTTTTTGCAACCTTTAAAAGATCTGCTGATACTCCATCATAATCTAAACTTCCTTTAAATGGTGGATTGGCAAGAATTAATGAATACTTTTCTTTGTCTGTATTCATCTCTGACAAGCTGTCCTTATATTCAATATTTGGATCATCAACCCCATGAAGCAGCATATTCATTGCACCGATTCGAAGCATCGTTCGGTCCATATCAAATCCATAAAACATCTCATGATTAAAATGTTCTCTTTGTTCTGCATTCAAGAATAAATCTTGATGATTTTTACGCAAATACTGCTGTGCTTCCATTAGGAATCCTGCTGATCCCATTGCTGGATCGCAGATGATATCCGATGGTACTGGTTTTACCAGTTCTACCATCATCTGAATGATATGTCTTGGTGTTCGGAATTGTCCGTTCTTTCCTGCACTTTCCAATTTTGACAGCAGGTATTCATATAAATCTCCTTTGCTGTCTCCTTCCAGATTTAACCCGTCAATTCCATCGATTACTTTGGTAAGTAACGCTGGTGTTGGAATCTTGAAGATTGCATCTCCCATATATTTGCTGTAGGCAGATTCTCCATCTGGATGTAGATTCTTAATGAATGGAAATACTCCATTCATCATCAGATCATAAATCTCATTCGCATCTCCCAGATTCTTAAATTTGCTCCAACGATACTGCTGACAATCGGCTGGAAAGATTCCTTCATATGGAATTCCTAAAATATTCGCATCTCTTTCTTTTCTGGTCTCTACTTCATCTAACTGTTTGATAAATAATAGATAGTTAAACTGTTCGATAACTTCCAATGGATTTGTAATTCCACCTGTCCAGAAAATCTCCCAAATCTTATCTACTTTGTTCTTTAATTCACCCGTAATCATCTTACTTCCTCTTCTTCGTTTTCATTTTTATTGTACATGTCTCTTCAACGCTTCCAGATAAATTGCCCCAAGTCTGCTAGGTTTTGTCTTCTTATGTGTCACATAACCAATATGCATCTCGCCTTCTTCTGCAAGCGGAACTGCGATAATATTCTCTCCATTTAATTCCTTGTCGATCACACCGCTGCTGATCGTATATCCATTTAATCCGATCAATAAATTAAACAGGGTTGCCCTGTCTCTGACTCGGATGTTCTTTGAACGTACTTCCGTACTGAACATCTCTTCAGAATAATAGAAAGAATTATGTTCTCCCTGCTCAAATGACAGATATGGATAATCTTGTAAGTCTTCCATTGTCACTTGATCTTTCTGTGCCAGTGGATTCTTGTCACAAATAAAAATATGTGGTCTTGCCACAAATAATTCTGTAAATTTGAGATCATTTGCTTTCATGATCTTCTCTAATACAGATGCGTTAAATTCATTGAGATATAAAATTCCAATCTCACTTTTCATTCTTGCTACGTCATCGATGATCTCATAAGTCTGTGTCTCTCGCAGACTGAAATCATAATTTTCACTTCCATATTCTTTGATTAAGTCTACAAATGCATTGACTGCAAAAGAATAGTGCTGTGTTGAAATGCAAAATTCCTGTTTCCCACCATTTTTATGTTTATATTTCTCTTCGATCAATGCCGCCTGTTCCAGCACCTGTCTTGCGTATCCGAGGAAAATCTCTCCTTCTCTGGATACATGAATTCCTTTGTTGGTGCGGTCAAAGATCGTGATCTGCATCTCTTTTTCCAGTTCCTTTAGGGCTTTTGTAAGACTTGGCTGTGAAACAAAAAGTTCTTCTGCCGCCTTACTGATCGTTCCGATCTCCGCGATTGTTACGACATATCTTAGTTGCTGTAATGTCATCTTTTTCTTCCTTCTTTAGTCCTTTTTGTACCAATTATACAATAGATCATTTCATATGGCAAAGACTAGCTATTTCATGTATTTTTTGAAAAACTGCTCGATCAGACTTAATGTTGGTTCCACCAAAAGTATGGATGTCCATGATCTGCACCTTCTACCAGATAGAATGTGGCATCTTTTTCTTCTTCTTTTAACTTCTTATATAACTGAATGCTCTGATTTGGTGCTACCGTATCATCTGCTATTCCATGCATCATAAGAACTGGTGGTGATGGAAGTTCTTTTTTTACATAATTCATACATGTGATCTGGTCAGATAATTCTGGATGTTCGTAAACATTTTTACTGCCGATTTCTAATCCTTCCGGGCTGTCTGGCTCTCCTTGGTTTGGTGTTGTTGGAAAGTCTTCTTTGATTTTTACACAGCTTACACCATATAAATCTACAACTGCATTAACTTTGCAGGAATATTCTTTGTATACATCTGTATCCATGCAATTCATATCTGCCGTAAATGCTGTGATAAATGCCGTATTTCCACTGCTGGAATCTCCCATCAGGAAGATATTTTCCGGGTCAATCTTAGTTTGTATGTCCTCTAGTGTCATATTTTCTCCATTCCTGATCATCCACCAAGGTTGATCCTGTAGTTTCCATGATCTTTTAATAAAAATTGTTTTTGTATAGAATCTTTGTCATATTCTGATTTCTTTCCATGTCCCTCTTCTTTTAATTTTACCTTAATTTGCAGATATTGTCTCTTTTTTATTGTTCTTATGTTAATTTTCAAGTCAATATCGCTTTGAAACCAGTCATTTGCTTTAAAATAATTAATCTGAATCGTTCCTTTTGATTTCTTATGATTGTCGATCAAAGGAATTCTTGCCTCACATGTTCCATACCCTGCATTCTCTTTATCCAGTTCTAAGTGCTTCTGCTTTGTGATATAAAATTTATCCATTGTTTTGGTACCTGTCATATAAGCATGATCATAATCTATGCTCATAGTCTTCTGATATTCTTTTGTTGAATGAATTTTAACTTTTACATATGCAGCATTTCCACGAAAGTATGCAAATACAATCACACAAGCTGCAACAAACAATATACCTATAATACCAACCACTACTTTTTTATTTTTCATCCTAAAACACCTCCATATGAATAGTTTATCATATGGAGGCATCTTAGTTGCATCTTTATACTTATTTATTTTATTCGCGGTTCTTCAATGCATCGGAAAGTCCGACTTTATAAATTTTTCGCACTAACAGCTTATTAATTACCAGATATGTAATAATAATTCCTGCATAGATCATCGCATATAACTGCCATGAAAAACTTAAATTCATACCACAGGCAATATTAGAAACCATCGCTGGATACATCGCATCCATTAATTTCTTAGATAACGGAACACTGATCAACGCTCCAATTACGATCATATAAAAATTTCCATCGAGATAAAGCTTCTTAATCTCTTTCTTTCGGTATCCAAACACCTTCATCAATGCAATATTTTGTGCAGAGCGATCGATCATGACTTTGATCATCAGATACATAACAATTCCAAAGATTAAAACAGAAAGTCCAACAACCATTCCCATCATCGGTTTCATCATATTGATAAATATATCAGAGCTTTCCTCGATATTCTTTTTACTCGTCGTTGCATACAACTTTCCAGAGTCAATTGACAATTTCTTCTTTGATACGACCATGTTGTAATAGTCAGATGATGTCTGGAAAAGATCTCTCATGCTGTCAATATCCATAAATGCATACAAACCAGATGAATATTGTGTAATATCCGCTACCTGGAATGCATAATCCATTTCTTCTTCCTCGTCAGACAATACAATAGAATCACCTTTTTTCAGATCATATTTCTGTGCCATTGCTGATGAGATCACGACTTTATTCTTTGCCTTAGGAAGGTCTTTGTCCTGACTGAAATATGGATTATCATTTTCCATTCCGATCAAAGAAATCTCCAGATCATATCCCCATATTTCTTTATGCAATCCCTTTACAAAGCAGGCGTCCCCTCCTTTTGGTACTTTTTTATCTGGATATTTGTAAGTATACATATATTCAAACTTTGTATCTTTCTTATTTTCTTTACTGATATGATCACACATTGCATAGCAGTCCAGACCGATCATCATGACTAACAGTGCAATAAACATTCCAAAGATTACCGTAAATCCAGCTCTTGACTCACGCAATAACTGTCTGATCCTGAATTTTGTAAGAAATGGCATATGACCCAGTTTGACTTTTGAAATATGCCCTTTCTTTTGTTCATTTCTTATCATGGAAAGTGCAGGTCTTGAAAGTTTCTTTCTTATAACAAAGTAGTTTACAATCACCGCAACCAATGGCGGCATAATGACTCCATAAACCAGAAGATAAACAAGAAGTTCCGGAGTTAACTCTGGTATAGAGAAATAATCGTAGCAATCCTGCATCTGTACTGGAATTCCCATCGGACTGTATCCAATGATTGTTCCAATCAGTCCTGCAATAAATGTTACGAAGACCGGAATTCTTAGATAACATTTTAAAAGCTGCTTTTTGTTTACTCCCAATGCATATAATGTTCCGATAATGCTGCTTTCTTTCTCGATCCCATGAATGACAAAGACTGAAATCACATAGGTAAACAAGATCATGATGATCACACCTGCCACAATTCCCGCAAGTTTATTAATGACCTGATCATCTGCAGCTGCTCCGATTCTTGTATTATCCGATGCTTTTAAAAACTGAGTCAGATTTGATGTTTCCATATCAAATGCTTTCATCAGTTCTTCTGTGCCTTCTTCTAGTTTATCCGTACCTTCTTTTAACTTATTGCTTCCATCCGATGCTTTCTTCACACCATTGGTATATGCTTTGATTCCATCTCTGTATGTTTTTAATGCATCCAGCTGTTCTTTGGCTGATTCTAAGGATAATCTTGTCAATCCATCACTTGATTTTGCGATCAAATCTTTTAGAATACTTGCATAGTTATTTTCTGTCAGAGATGTTACTCCAAAGGATGCCAGCTGGCTTTCTGCTGTTTTTAAATATGCCTGAAAGATCTGATCGGCACCTTTTTGTAATGTTTCATTGTTTTCACTTAGTTTATTTAATCCGTCTGACATCTGGGTGCTTGCATCGGTCAGTTTTTTGATTCCATCTTTGATGTCATCTTTCTTACCTGCAGTTTCTTTCCAGTAATCTTTAAAATATGGATCATCGACATCATCTGGGTTAAATGTGATCTTCTTTAATTTATTTTTTAACTGTTTCTGGCTCATTGCACCATTTAATCGGTATGCATAGATGTATTCTTCAGATTGAATGCTGTTTTCATTGTCTTTTAGATTATCGTAAGCATCCTCTGTCACAAATGCAAGTCCAAACTGTTTGCTGTCTACAGTACTATCTGACAACTTTTCATAACATGCATCGTAGTCTGGAACTGATCCGATTCCTGTTACTTTATAGGAATCACCATCGATTGTGATCTTTGATCCTATTTTTAAGTTGTGTTCTAAAGCATATCGTTTTTCTACAACAACTTCGCTTGCTTTTTTTGCTAGTCGGCCTTGATCCAGATTAATTTTATCGACTTTTTTACGATTCTTAAAGATTCTCAGCTTGCTTCCATCTTTTTGTCTAAAGTCAAGATAGAATGTCTCTTCTAATGTAATCCCTTTCTTTGTAAGGTTCTCTTTTTGTTTTGTCGTTAATGGCACAAACACCTGAAACTGTCCGTCTTCCAGTTTATGTTTCTTAGCCTGCTTTGCAGTTCCGTCAATAATCGTATCCGCTGCTCCGACTAAACTGATCACCAGATACATACTGATAATGATCAGAAAAGCAAGCGCAAGATAGCGGAATTTATTTTCTTTTAAATCCCTCCATGCCCTTTTTCTCAATACTTTTTCCATTTACAGATCCTCCAGTAATTTGGCAGGTACTCTTGTTTCATTTTCGTATTCTTCACTGATCTGGCCGTCTCTGATAATGATAACTTTATGTACCATGTCACGAATTGCGTTATTATGTGTTACGATCAGCATCGTTGTGCCGTATTGCTGGTTGATCTTCTCTAATAAGATCAAGATATCTTTGGATGTCTTAGAATCGAGTGCTCCTGTCGGTTCATCACAAAGAAGCAGTTTTGGATTCTTGATCAATGCCCTTGCGATTGCACAACGCTGCTGCTGTCCACCCGATAATTGTGCTGGAAATTTATCTTGATGTTCTGTCAATCCGAGCGTGTCTAACAATTCATCCATATCTAATGGATCTTCCGTTAAAAACTGACAGATTTCTATATTTTCTTTCACCGTAAGATTTGGTACCAGATTATAAAACTGGAAGATAAATCCTAGATTGGCTCTGCGGTATTCGGAGAGTTCATCGGCATTTAAGCCTGAGATTTCGTTTCCATCGACTTTAATGGAACCGGAATCCATGGTATCTAATCCTCCGATACAGTTTAGCATTGTAGATTTTCCTGAACCGCTGCTTCCTTGGATAACACACATCTGTCCTTGTTCGATGTTAGTTGTAATTCCTTGTAATACTTGATTGTAGCTTTCGCCTGATCCGAAGCTTTTTTTCATATCTTTTATCTCTAAATACATCTATTATTTCCTCTCATTTTTAAAGTTAGTTTTTGCTAATATTTAGTTAGTATCGTCTAACATCATTATAGCAAAAAAGAAAGCTGATTTCTATATTTGTGCTTTAAAAGTTGTAGTTTGCGACGATAGTCTTTGGTTAATGTGTCAGAAATAAGATAACAAGAAATATTTATAATATACCGGTGGCAACACGCAAATTTTAAGAACGTTTTTTACAAATCGCTTATCCGCGCCTGTTCCTTTGAAAACTCCCTCGCTGTGAGCCAAAATGCCCACAGCCATGGTCAAACATTCAACCACAGGGCGCTGCGAATTTGTAAAAAACGTACTTAAAATATGCTAATCGTTGCCACCGGTATATTATAAATATTTCTTGTTATCTTATTTCTGTCACATAAAGCGAAAGTCTATCGAAATCACTACAATATGTGTATGTTAAACGATATTAGCTGATAATCTTTGTGCTCGTTAACGGAAGCTGAAAGGAATTTATCAACATCGATTTGCAACTTGGCAAACTGAAGTTTGGAAGGATCAGAAACACACAACGCCTCCCGTCTATGAAAACAAAAATTTTCAGCCAATATCGTACAACATACACTCTCCGTAGTGATTTGAATAGCCGTCCGTGTATATGAGAAAAACGAAATAATAGCATAGCAGATCCAGAACCATTGAAATTTTGCCGTCGTTTTGAACGGTTCGCAGCAAACTTGGTCGATTGTTTGAGCATCAAAGACTACTGATTTTAGTATCCTTGAGTGCGAGTTATCGAAGGAAAGTTTGCGAATCAGCGACCGTTCAAAACGGCGAGCAAAATTTCTGGTCTGGATCTGCTATGCTATTATTTCGTTTTTCTCATATACAATGAACGACTATCCAAATTAAAATTTAATTTCCACACTCAATACTGATCTGGTTAAACTGATCCAGAAGATCATCAACAACTAATTTTGCTTTTTCTTCTCCAGCTTTATCAAGTACCGCATGTCCCTGATGCATCATAAGAATACGATTACCATATTCCACGGCATAACGCAGGTTATGTGTAACCATGATCGTTGTCAGATTCTTCTCTTTGACAACTTTTCCAGTAAGTTCCATGATCAGTTCTGCTGTCTTTGGATCAAGTGCAGCTGTATGTTCATCAAGAATTAAAATCTCGATTGGTGCCATTGTTGTCATAAGAAGTGCCATGGCCTGTCTCTGTCCTCCTGATAAGGAACCTACTTTGCTTCCCATCATATCTTCAAGTCCAAGTCCTAACTGGCTTAATAATTCTCTGTAATAATCAATTCTCTTCTTATTTGTACCAAATCCGAGTCCAAATTTCTTTCCTTTATTGTCTGCAAGAGACATATTTTCAAGGATTGTCATGGATGGACAGGTTCCCATAGCTGGATTTTGATATACACGTCCAATCTTTCTCTGTCTGATATATTCTTTTTGATGAGAAATATCTTCTCCATTTAAAATGATGTTTCCTGCTTCCGCTTCTAAGCTTCCACAGATCAGGTTTAACATGGATGTCTTTCCTGAACCATTACTTCCGATCACAGAAATGAAATCTCCGTCATCTACCGTCAGATTGAAGTCTTTAAACAGGCAGACTTCATTGACTGTTCCGATATTATAATATTTGTCGATATGTTTTAATTCAATCATGCCTTTTTCACCTTCTTCTTACGGTCCATACTGATGATCAGAATGATCAGGAATAAGACTGCTGTGATCATCTTCAAGTCTGTTGCTGGTAATCCTACTTCGATCGCAATTGCTACACATGCTTTGTAGATCACGGAACCAATGACAACTGCTGTAGTTGCTTTTAAAAGATTTCCTTTAAATACGTTTGTTCCGATAATAACGCTGGCAAGTCCGATAACGATCGTTCCTGTTCCCATGGAAATCTCGAAGAATCTCTGTTGCTGACACATCACACTTCCGGCTAATGCAACTAATCCGTTTGAGATCGCAAGTCCTACGATCTTCACAAATCCACTGTCTTTTGCAAGAGATGTTACGATGGTTGCGTTATCTCCAACTGCTCTTAAGAGATATCCTGATTTTGTCTTTAAATATAAGTCTAATAATACTTTTGCAATGATCATAATGATGAAAATGATGATCACTGTCTTATATGGTGCTAATGCTTCTGGGAAGATTCCGTTGATGAAGTCATTATCAAATACGGATTTGTAGTTAAATAATGGAACATTTGCGCTTCCACCTACAATTCTTAAATTTAATGTGTAAAGACCTGTCATAACAATGATCCCAGATAATAGGTCTCTGACTTTAAATTTTACATGAATGATTCCTGTGACCATTCCTGCAATTGCTCCGGCTGCGGTTGCTGCAATAAGTGCCAGTAATGGGTTCTTTCCTGAGGAGAGCATGACGGTTGTCACTGCTGCTCCTAATGGGAAAGTACTGTCTACGGACAAATCCGGAAAGTCTAATATTTTGTATGTGATATATACGCCAAGCGCCATGATCGCATAGATAAATCCCTGCTCAAATACGCCTATGATCAATTGTTCCATAATGTTTTACATCTCCTGATTATTTTTCTGGTGTGCTGATCTTGTCAAATGTCTGTTTTGCCTGTTTTTTAACATCTTTGCTAATTGTCATGTTGATTTTTTTCGCTGCTGCTGTATTGATGATGACATCTCCATTGTTAAATGTTTCGAATTTCATATCTTTCGCTTTTTCTTCACCTTTTAAGACTTTAGCTGCCATCTTACCTGTCTGTTCTCCTAATTTCACGAAGTCGATTCCGACACAAGCAACGCATCCTAATTTTACCTGTTCTACTTCAGATCCGAACACTGGGATATTTAATTTATTTGCTTTCTGAATATATGTTTGCATATTGCTGACTACTAAGTTATCAGTTAAGTTTGTGATGCAATCAACCTTCTTAAGTAAGCTGTCTGCTGCCATTGGCATATCTGCGGAAGCTGTGATTCCCTGTGTGATGATCTTGAATCCGTATTTGTCAGCTACTTTTTCATAAGCTTCTATTCCCGCTTTGGAATTTGCTTCATTTGTGCTGTAGAAGATTCCGACGTTTTTTGCTTTTGGCATCATCTGACGGATCAGTTTTAACTGTTTATCTGCAAGTACAAGATCGGAAGTTCCTGTGATATTTCCAACGTTCTTTCCATCTTTATCTACAAATCCTGCTTTTTTTGGTGATGTAACAGCTGTATAGATGACTGGTGTATCTGTATCTTTTGCTGCGTTATATGCACTTTGTGCACTTGGTGTTGCGATTGCACAGATCATATCTAATTTCTTGGATGCATAATTTGATGCGATCTGATTATCTGTAGCTGTATCTGCCTGTGAGTTTTTATATGTAATCTTTAAGTTCTTTCCTTCTTTGATACCTTCGGATTCTAAACCTTTTAAAAATCCTTTGCGACAGTTATCTAATGATCCGTGTTCAGCAAACTGGATGATTCCTAAGTTGTATGTCTTAGATGCGCTGTCATCTTTCTTACTTCCGCATCCAACCATCAAGGACATTGCCATGACTGCTGTTAATCCTGCTGCTAATACTTTCTTCATTGTTCTCATAATTCATTCTCCTTTTGAATTCAAGTTGTACGTTTCTTCAATAGAAAAAAAGAAAAGCCCCAAGCAAATATGCTTGAGGCGAATTATCCGCGGTACCACTCAAATTGACACTAGCTGTGTCCACTTAAATCATATACTATCATATATGCCCACTCTGGTAACGGGTCGGGTGCCCGGCGATTCCTACTTATTACTTTCAAAATCACCCTCGAAAGTCCATTCACCAGGGAAATCATACTGCAATCTCACCACCTGCAGCTCTCTTTGAATCATTCTGATCCTGCTTACTACTCTTTCTCAACGGTTTCTTTTCTATTTGTCTAAAATCATAATACTTTTATGGTTTGTTGTCAAGCACTATTTGTAAAAAGAATGTCCTTGGTAAGTAAACAATCTGGTCAGTGCCTCATCAAACCATGAAACATTTTTGGGATTTGCCATCGTTTTTTCTACGAAATATAAGGCTCCTTCGGAATAGTCGATTCCATCTTCTAATGCTTTTTTTACACTTCTTTTTGTACTCTTTGTGATATGAACCGATTCATATCTTCCATCAGCTGTCGGTGAAAACTGGACTTTCCCATAAACTCTTTGAAACACAACGGCTTCGATCGAGTTTGGAAATTCTTTGCTCCTTACACGATTTAGAATTACATTTGCTACGAGTATCTTGCTTTTTTCATCTTTATCGGTTGCTTCTGCTTCTACGATCCTCTCAAGGATCGATCGTTCTCTTTGTGTGACTACATGTTCTGTTTTTGGAATATAGACGGGTTTGTCTTTGATCTGCTGCTCTAGGTTCACTTTCGTCATAAGCTGTGCCTGCATCAGATACGCCCGTTGTTCTTCCAAAAGTCTTGTCTGCACCACTTGTTCTACTTTGGCATTGGTTTTGGCTGGTAATCGTAAGAATTCTCCTGCGAATACATTTTGTCCAAAGCCACAAATGCCGATGGAACATAAGATGGCTGCGATTTCTATTTTCTTCTTCAATGTCACATACGCTCCTTTAAGAAAGAGTATATGCAGTTATTTTTTGATTATTCATGAATTTTCATATCTACAACCTTTCCACTACCACTTTACATCTTTTCTTGCAAAATGCAATTCCATATGCAAGGATATCATTCCGCCCTTCATTGCGGAGTTTTTCGCCGTAACGGCGGTCGTGAATCTGGTTCATCACTTCATCTTAAGCACCTCACATTTCTTCCAATTAACAGTCAATATAAAATAACCATTTATATAAAAAGTAAAAACACCACTTCCCTGATAAATCAATTATATCAGAAAAATGGTGTTTTCATCTACTTATTAAAACTTATTCCATCCAATTATTTCATTAATGACATAGCAGCTTCATCAGCTACGATTGTTACGTCTGGATGTAATCTTAAGATTGTTCCTGGTACTTTTGGAGAGATTGGTCCGCAGATTGTGTCTTTTAATGCCTGTGCTTTGTCTTCTCCGCTGACTACAACTAAGATTTTCTTCGCACGCATGATTGTTCCGATTCCCATGCTGTATGCCTGTTTTGGTACATCATCTGCTGATTCGAAGAATCGTTTGTTGGCTTCAATTGTGCTTTCTTTTAAATCCACACAGTGTGTTGGCTCTACAAAGCTGTCTCCTGGTTCGTTAAATCCGATATGTCCATTTCTTCCTAATCCAAGAAGCTGAAGATCAACTGTTCCTAAAGACTGTACTAATGCTTCATAACGTGCCGCTTCTTCTTCGCTGTCTAAGTTTGTTCCATCTGGTAAATGTGTATTTTCTGGTTTGATATTTACTTTGTCAAACAGATTGTCATGCATGAAGTAGTAGTAGCTCTGTTTGTTTTCTTTTGGTAATCCTTTATATTCATCTAAGTTTACTGTTGTAACTTCAGAAAAATCTAATTCTCCTGCTTCATATTTTTTTACTAATTCTTCGTATGTTCCGATTGGTGAAGATCCTGTTGCAAGTCCTAACATGCAATCTGGTTTTAATGTTACGACAGATGCAATAATGTTTGCTGCCTGTTTGCTCATGTCTTCATAAGTTTTTGTTTCGATAATTCTCATTTTCTTTCTCCTTTTAATGCTCGCACAGTATCATCGTGCATAGTTTCTTTTTTCTTTTTATCGTGTTCTAAGTAGTAGGAATATATCAGGTCTAACATGATCAGTATTGGAAACTGAGGTGAGATAACATTTCCATGATCTAAGTATTTTCTTGATGCAATCAAGACTAACTCATCACAGATATTTTCATAATCATCTCTATTCTTTCCTGTGATCAAAATGGTGTCGGCTCCTCTTTTTTTTGATTCTTCGAGTAAATAAAATACATCTTCACTTTCTCCACTGATACTGATTCCAATCACAAGACAGCCTTCTTTTTGGAATACTGCCTGCATTCTCATCAAATCTGGATCTTGAATGGAATTGATATCTACTCCAATCCTCATAAATCTTAAGCGCATTTCTCTTGCAGCAAGGCCGGAACTTCCTTTTCCGCAGACAAATACTCTCCTTGCCTGTCCTAATTTCTCACAGATCCTTAGGATCTGTGCTTCGTCCATCAGGCTGTATGTCTTATTTAACAGTTCCTGGTAAGTGTTTAGAACCTGCCTTGTGTGTCCCGTGAGTTCTTTATTTTTCTCCTCAAATGTTTCCTCATATTGATAAATGAACTCACGGTATCCCCGATATCCGCATTTCTTTGCGAATCTCGATAAGGATGCTTCTGACACAAATAATCTTTTGGCAATCTCTTTGGCCGAAAAATCAACTTTCTTCTGATTCTTCATAAAGAAATCTGCAATTGTTCTTTCCAGTGCTGTAAAATTTTCATAATTGGATTCAATGATCGGTATCACTGATTTTACATAATAGTCCATCGTATTGATCCTTTTTATCTATTTGATCGCATCTGCAAATGTCTTTGTGATCAGCTGTGGTCTTGTAATTGCTGATCCTACAACTGCACAGTATGCTCCTAACTCTAACACTCTCTTTAATTTCTCTGGTGTGTTGATATTTCCTTCTGCAATGACTGGATGTTTTACTTTGGAAATGATGGTTCTTAAGATTTCAAAATCATTTTCATCAATCTTAAGATTTTTACTTTGTTTCGTATATCCAACCATGGTTGTTCCAATAAAATCAAATCCTAATTCATCTGCATGTAGTGCTTCTTCAATGGTTGAGCAGTCTGCCATTAACAGCTGGTCTGGATATTTTTCTTTGATCTGATGGAAAAATTTATCTAATGTCTGTCCGTTTGGACGACTGGAAATCGTTGCATCTAATGCGATGATCTCTGGTTTTGCTTCCATTAGTTCATTGACCTCTTTGATCGTTGGTGTAATATAAATCTCACAGTCATCGTAATTTCTCTTGATGATCCCGATCACTGGAAGATCTACCTGTGTTTTGATCTCTTTGATATCTTCTGGTGTATTTGCACGGATTCCTGATGCTCCGCCCTGTTTTGCAGCAAGTGCCATTCTTCCCATAATGAAAGAAGAGTGCAGGGGTTCATCTGGCAATGCCTGACATGATACGATCAGTTTTCCTTTTAAATTCTCAATTCTTGGATTCATTTTAATTTCTCCCTTACGTGCTTTCGCTTTCAATACTTTTAGTATATCCATTTTAAAATTAATTTCAAGTTCTATTGATAATTTTGAAAGTTCTTTCATAGCTAGCTTAAAAACTTCCTTTTTTTACTGTTTTTCTTGTTATTTCTGCAATTCCTTTCAAGAATTTCTCCATTTTCTGAAAGAAATGAATTTTTCTATAAACTAAAAAAGAAGCTGCAAGATTCCTCTCACAACTTCTCTGATATTTCTCTTATAACGCTTAGCCAGACGATAAGCCGGGTTATGTCGTTGAATGGTCATCTATCTCGACTTACTGTTACCAGCAAGCTCCAGCGACCCACCTGAAAACAGATCGGGCCAATCTATCGTTTTCATCTCGGTCTTGCTTCGGATGAGGTTTACATATGCCCTGCCTGTTACCAGCCAGGCGGTAAGCTCTTACCTTACCATTTCACCCTTACCACTTATGTGGCGGTATATTTCTGTTGCACTAGCTTGAGGGTTGCCCCTACCGGACGTTATCCGGCATCCTGCCCTGTGAAGCCCGGACTTTCCTCACCGTTTCCCTTTCGTCTGAAACGGCGCGACCATTTGTCCGACTAAGCGCCAATTATTATATCACATCTTACACGTCAAAGCAACTACCACCGATAAATTCTCTTAAAAGAGACGTCTTTGGAATTGCTTCGCTTGGAATATTTAAGAAATATTCTAAAAATTTTAATAGTCTTTTTGCTTCCTGGTACTCAGGACAATCTTTTGGAACTGCAAAAAGCAAAGGTTCCGCATATTGTTTCAGTACCGCGATCTCATAGACTTGTGCAGAATTAAACATGACATCTGCTTCTTCCTGATATGGGAAGATATTGTCTTCTTCTCCCTTTCTTACGGAATCCCATCTGGAGATGGTCTCTCTGGCATCATTTCCTCTTGTCATCGCGTCTCTTACAATTCTTCGCAATAATCTTCCATCGGAACTTGGTATTCTGTTATGTTCATCCAAATTGATCTGATTTAATGCACTGACATAGATTCTGTATTTTGCATCTTCTGGAATCTCGTTTGTGAGAGTTCCATTTAATCCATGAATTCCTTCCATAACGAGAACATCTTTTTGTCCAATCTTTAATTTGTGTCCATGATACTCTCTTTTTCCAGTAACAAAATTGTAACTTGGAACATCTACTTCTTCGCCATTTAACAGCTGATTGATATGTTTTGTCAGAAGATTTACATCTAATGATGCAATTGTTTCAAAGTTATAATTTCCATTTTCATCTCTTGGTGAAAGTTCTCTGTCTAAGAAATAATCATCCATAGAAACTGGATGCGGTGTTAAGCCTGCAATCTCTAACTGAATAGACAGTCTGTGTGAAAATGTTGTTTTTCCTGAGGATGAAGGCCCTGCGATCAAAATGATCCGTTTGTTCTTGCTTACAATCTCATCTGAGATATCTGCAAGAAGCTTCTCCTGTAAACCTTCCTGTAATAAGATCAGGTGGTTAATATTGCCATATGTGATCTCGTCATTTAAAGCTCCAACAGTATCGACTCCCATTGTCTTTGTCCACTCTCTGGATCGCTGCATCACATGGAAGAGCTTTGGCTGCGGAGTAAACGGCACAATTTCTTCTGTCTGCTTCCGCTTTGGAATCTGAAGCACAACACCATGCTGATATACTGAAACTAAAAATGTAGGAATGTACCCTGTTGATGGTGCCATATATCCGTAAAAATAATTATCATATCCATCCATAGAATAAATATTTGTCTTTGATTCTCTGCGGAATTTAAACAATTCTCTCTTGCCTTTAAGTCCAACACTGTCAAAATATCTTGATGCCTGATCGGTATCTAATGATCTTTTTGTAATCGGTAAATCTGACTCGTACAACTGCTCCATACGTTTTTGAATAGAATGTGCAAATTTATCATCTACTATCCGCTCCATGGAAGAGAAATCACAAAAGATACTGTTTCCAATAGAATAATCAATTGCTATCTTCGTGCTTTCACCTTTTCCAAGAAGATCTTCACATGCCTTTAAAAATATAAAAGTCGCCGTACGTTTATACGCCATATATCCTGCTTGTTCTTTCAATGTAACAAAACGTACATGACAGTCTTTTTTGATCTCTGTAAATAACTCTGTTAGTTTCCCATCCATGTAAGCGAGAAGGATCACTGGTTCCTCTTTTTTTTGCAGCTGTTTCGCAAGCTGTTCAAGTGTTGTTCCTTCTTCTACTTCATAAATAGACTGACCTGCTGTAACTTTGATCATATACCATCACTTCTTTCTTTTTCATCAATAAACAAATTTATTTAAAAAACTTTATATGGACTTCCTGCTTTATATGTAATCACTTCCAGATTTTCTGTCTGATCACAAAGGAATTGTTTCATATCATCAATAAATACATGTTCTAATCCATAATGTCCTGCATCGATCACGCACATTCCCATATCTATAGCATCAAGACCTTCATGATGTCCGATATCTCCAGTTAAAAATACATCAGCACCTGTCTGCTTAGCTGTGCTTATCATACTTCTTCCTGATCCTGGAACGATCGCGATCTTTGAAATCTTCGTATTTGAATCACCAAATACCATAACACTTTCTAATGAAAATGCTTCTTTGACTTTCTTTGCGTACTCTCCAACAGTCACATCTCCTTCGATGTATGCTGTGATACCGATTCCTTTTCCCTGTGCCTTTTCATTACCAGATGCACTATCTTCTACAGGTCCACATAGATTATTAAGTCCCAGACGTTCTACCATACGGTCTCCCATTCTGCATACATCATAACAAGTATGCATTCCATAAGCACAGATTCCATGACTGATCAGCTTCAAAAGTTTATTCTGAAGAAAATCATCACTGGTACATCTGCTGATCTTTGAAAAGATCACGGGATGGTGTGCAAGGATAAAATCTACCTGCTCTTTGATCGCATATTCTACCACTTCATTTGTAATATCCAGAACAACTAAAACTTTTTTAATCTCTTTTTCTTTATCTCCAACAAGAAATCCTGGATTATCCCAGCTTTCTGCTGTCTCTAATGGTACTTCCATCTCTAAAAGGTCGATCAGTTTTCTACAATTCATAATAACAAAGTGCCTCCATGATATCTCCAAGTAAATCCTCTACTTCAGCTTTGCGTCTTTTAATATGTTCCTTTGAATCATCTGTAAGACTTTCTTTGATCTTTGAATATTTTATATATTCCTGATCCAGATACTCAAGAAGTACTGGATGTTTTGCAAGAATTAATTCTTCTCCAAAACGATAAAAACATTCTTTATTATAATGCTGTTTTCCATGAACTGCGCGGATCACAACATAATATTTTCCATCTTCTTTTAAAAACTCTTCCTCTAAGATGCGAAATCCATGATCATTTAAGAAATGGCGGACTCTTTCTAAATGAGACTGTGGGGATAAGATCAGTTCTTTGACGTTTGCTAACTTATCAAAATCCTGTTCTAAAATCCTTACAACTAAGTCTCCTCCCATTCCTGCGATCACAACGGAATCCACTTCATCTTGCGGTAATTCATGCAATCCATCAGAAAGAATGCAGGAAATGGTTTCTCCTGCATTCTCTTCTTCAATATGTGCTTTTGCACGGCTTAATGGTTCTTTATTTACATCCATCGCATAGGCTCTCGGGCAGTTTCCATTCTTTGTTAAATAGATTGGTATGTATCCATGATCTGTCCCGATGTCTGCCACAACATATCCTTCTGTGACAAATGATGCGATCGTCTCTAATCTGTTTGATAATTCCATAATCATACCTTAATCTAAATAATCTTTTAATTTTCTGCTGCGACTTGGATGTCTTAACTTGCGCAGTGCTTTTGCTTCGATCTGACGAATACGTTCTCTTGTAACGTTAAATTCTTTTCCGACTTCTTCAAGTGTTCTTGCTCTGCTGTCATCTAATCCAAAACGTAATCTTAAAACTTTCTGTTCTCTCTCTGTTAATGTTCCTAGTACCTCGTCTAACTGTTCTTTTAACAGTGTAAATGCTGCTGCATCCGCTGGTACTGGTACATTCTCATCCTGAATAAAATCTCCAAGATGACTGTCTTCTTCTTCACCAATTGGTGTCTCTAGTGATACTGGTTCCTGAGAAATCTTTAAAATCTCACGAACTCTTTCCACTGGGATATCCATCTCTGCTGCAATTTCTTCTGGAGATGGTTCTCTTCCAAGCTCCTGAAGAAGCTGTCTGGATACACGGATCAATTTATTGATCGTTTCTACCATATGCACTGGAATACGGATTGTTCTTGCCTGATCGGCAATTGCTCTTGTGATTGCCTGACGAATCCACCATGTCGCATAAGTACTAAATTTATATCCTTTACGATAATCAAATTTCTCCACTGCTTTGATCAGACCTAAATTACCTTCCTGGATCAAGTCAAGGAAAAGCATTCCTCGTCCTACATAACGTTTTGCAATACTTACTACCAGACGAAGGTTTGCCTCAGCAAGTTTCTTCTTGGCTACTTCATCCCCTTCTTCCATTCTCTTTGCAAGTTTGATCTCTTCATCTGCACTAAGAAGTGGTACTTTACCAATCTCTTTTAAGTACATACGAACTGGATCTTCAATGCTGACACCATCAGGAACGGCAATCTCTGTCTCATCCTCTATTGTATCATCGAGATCATCATCATCGTCTGCAACTGCGGCAAGAGTAAGTACATCGATTCCATTCTGTTCCAAATAATCATAAATTGCTTCCATCATATCGGAAGTCAATTTCATATCTTTGAAATATGAATCAATCTGTGCATACTCCAAAAAGTTTTTATTCTTTTTTCCTAATTCCACCAGACCTGCAAGTTTCTCGGTGAACTGTTCCATTGTACCTTCCATAATTCGTCCCTTTCTTCTCTTCCTATTTTAACCAACCTATAATGAAATATGCAATTTTGCAAGGTTTGCTTTCTCCCTGATCAAATCCTGCCATTTCAAAATATCATTTGTTGCGTTCATCTGTTGTTCAATGCTGTCTTCTTTTACTCTTCGCACAATATCATTCAACGCTTTATCACGATCTTCCGGTGATGGACTGATCTTTAGTGTTGTATTAAATAATTCTGCGATCTTTTTCTGATCTTCTAGATCTGTATATTGATTTAATATCTTTCCTGGTATTACTGCCCCTTCTTCTGCATATTGTTTAAAAAGCAGTAATGCCGCTCCATGATATATCTGTTCATAAAAATCATCTGGACCGATGATCCCATCCAGTTTTTCAAATAACTGTGGTTCATTTACCATCCATGTAAGAAGAAGTTTCTGCGGCTGTTTCCTCTTTTCCTCTTTTGCTTCACTCTGCTGCAGCCTTCTCTCTGACTGTCTTGGCGTATTTTGCTGTCTCTGTGCTGTTGCATAACTGGAAGTTCCATAATAATTAACAAGTTCTTCCAAATCTTTTGCATCAATATAATATTCCCTTGATACAGCATCAATATAATTCTTACGTTCCAGACGTTCTTCAATTGTTGAAAGTAATTTTGCTGCTTCATGCTGAAATTTTGTCTTCTCCTCTGGATCGTTCTGATCATATCTTCCTGCAGCTACCTGTATCTGAAACATAAAACTGCTTGTTGCATGACTGATTCTTTCTTCCAAAGCTTCTCTTCCTAACCCTTTGATGAATTCATCTGGATCTTTGTATGGTTTGAGATTTAATACACGAACTGTCAGTCCAGCTTCCTTAAGAATCGGAATTGCACGCAAAATAGCTCTTTGTCCTGCTTCATCGCTGTCAAAAGAAAGTATGACATTCTCTGTATAACGCTTAAGTAACGTTCCATGTCCACTAGTAAATGCAGTTCCAAGCGCAGCTACTGCATTTGTAAATCCCGCCTGATGCATAGATATAACATCCATGTATCCTTCACATAAAATAATCTCTTTCTTCCTTGAGCTTCTTGCAAAATTCAATCCATAAAGATTACGACTTTTATCAAATAATGTGGTTTCTTTTGAATTTAAATATTTGGGCGAACCATTTCCCATAACTCTGCCTCCAAAACCAATCACACGATTATTGACATCCATGATTGGAAACATAACTCTGTTCCAGAACTTATCACTTCCGCCTCGTCGCTCATCGATCGTTACGAGTGCAGAATCTTTCAATTCTTCATCACTGTATCCTTTGCTTTTTAGAAAACGATACAGATCATCATTGTAAATATCTGCATATCCAAGTCCAAATCTCTTGATCGTCTCATCTGTGATCCCACGATTTTTCAAATACGCAAGTCCTTTCTGCCCTCGTTTGCTGTGAAGCAGATAATAGAAATAATTGGCAGAAAGTTTGTTCATCTCTCGAAGTCTGGCTTTCGCATCCATTGTTCGTTTAGCTTCTTCATTCAATTCTTCTTCTGGAAGCTCCATTCCAGCTCGTTCTGCCAGATATTTTAACGCTTCCGGAAAAGAAAAGTTCTCATATTCCATTAAAAAAGTAAAAACATTACCACCGGCACCACAGCCAAAACAGTAATACATCTGTTTATCCCGGCTCACAGAAAAAGAGGGCGATTTTTCATTGTGAAATGGGCACAATCCGAAATAAGAACTTCCTTTTTTCTTTAGCGGTACGTACGTGGAGATGAGATCTACAATATCATTCCGGCTTCGCACCTCTTCTATGATTTCTTCTCCGTAAATCAATGCTTGTCCCTCCTTAAAAAATCCCTCTATAATATATTATTCTGCATCTTTTTTAATTTTCCTTTATTTTTGCATAAAAAATTTAGGAATAAAAATCTCTGTATATTGCTCAATCGCAAAATGATCTGTCATCCCTGCAATATAGTCACAAACCGCCTGTTCTTTATCTTCTTCTGAATTGATCATCTTCTGATTATACACTGGAAGTTCCTCTATATGATAAAGATAATGCTCATATAATGGTTCAATAATGTTCTTTATCTTTTCTTCCTCTTTCTTTGTATTTGGCTCCTCATAAACTCTCTGGAACATAAAACTTCGAAGACCTGTCATTGCATCCCTTATCTTCTGAGACATAACAATATCATTGATACCACTACTATGTTTTACAATATCAAGCACCATCGTATTAATTCTCTCACGATAGGTCGTTCCAAGCACATTTGTATATTCCTTTGGAAGATCTTCTTCCTTTAAAACTTTGGCACGTACAGAGTCATCAATATCATGATTGATATATGCAATTTTATCTGCCAAACGGACAATTTTACCTTCCAGAGTATGCGGCATGCTTTTCATTGAATGATTTTTCATACCGTCTAATACCTCCCATGTAAGATTCAACCCATCACCATTCTTCTCAAGATACTGAGCAACTCTCACACTTTGCTGATTATGTTTAAATCCTTTGGGATTCATCTCATTTAATACACGTTCTCCTGCATGACCAAATGGCGTGTGTCCAAGATCATGTCCAAGTGCAATTGCTTCTGTTAATGTCTCATTAAGATTCAAAGCTCTCGCGATCGTTCTGGCATTCTGTGACACTTCAAGTGTATGCATAAGTCTCGTTCTATAATGATCTCCTACTGGAGATAAAAACACCTGTGTTTTATCTTTTAAACGACGAAAAGCTTTACAATGCAAGATTCGATCCCTGTCTCTTTGGAAACAGGTACGTATCTCACATTCTTCTTCCGGCTTTCTTCTTCCTTTTGTATCAATACTTCGTGTTGCATATGGGCTTAACAGACTTAATTCCGTCTGTTCCTGTTTTTCTCTGATATTCATAAGATCATCCTCCCTTCTGTCAACACCAAGGATTTTTATGACTGTTTAATATCTGCTTCCATAACAGAAAGTGCATCGAGAGAAATCTTCATAATATCCTTTACCTCTTCCTCTGTCATAGAAAGATATTTTGCTAATTCTTCGATCTTTGGCTCTCTTCCAAGTTCTTTTGATAGAAATGTTGAAGCATCATCTAAGCGATTTGCCTTGATTGCCATTGCCTCTCCAACACTGTCAGAACCTCTCTGCATTGCAATTGCATCAAGAATAGAATCTTCTACTGCACTTTTGGCATGTGCAAGAAATCCTTCTGCATCTCCATCTTGATAGATTGCCATTGCTTCTAATAGACCAATGTTACCTTCCTGTACAAGATCTCCAAATAAGACACCTTTTCCCATATGATTCCTTGCAATTTCAAGAATCTGCGGAAGAAAGCTTTCAATCACTGCTTCTCCATCTTCTTTGTCAGCAAGCCATGATGTGATCAGCTCTTTCTGCTCTTCTTCCCCCGGAAGATCCATCTGGCTTAATTCTTCTTCATAAAAACGGATCGCACCCTGTTCTTCTTCGGACACATTAGCTTTCGCCTCCGCCTCTTCTTCAGCAACAATCTGTGCTTCATCTACTCCAAGCACACGAATTCCCGCTTCTATAAAGCTTGCGATCAAAAGTTTCTTTGCTTCTTCATTCAAATTATAATCACTAAAATAATCTAATAACTCTTTGTGGTCAATCTGATTCCCATTTGTCTTTGCAATGGCGATCATCTCTTCCATATTCTTTAGAAATAAATTCTTATCCATGTTTTACAAACTCCTTATTTGATGAATGCAAAATACACGATCACTAGCAGACCGAGTATAATTCGGTATACACCAAATGCCTTAAAGTCATTCTTCTTAATATATCCAAGTAAAAACTTGATCGCTACGATAGATACAAGGAAGGATACTACCATTCCAACGATCAGTACGATCAATTGTGTTGTTGTAAATGCAAGACCAAATTTCACGATCTTTAATAAACTTGCTCCAAACATTACTGGAATTCCTAAGAAAAATGAGAATTCGGCAGCAACCGTTCTGGAACACCCGAGTAAGATTCCTCCAAGGATCGTTGCTCCTGATCTCGATGTACCTGGAATTAATGCTAATACCTGAAACACACCAATTCCCAATGCCATTCCATAAGATAATCTTGTAAGATCATTCATTGGTCTTCTTCTGATTCGTTTGTTGCGGTTTTCAATTATGATAAATAATATACCATAAATGATCAGCATTGCTGCAACTACTGGAGGATTATAAAAATGTGCATTCAACCAGTCGTCAAATAAAATGCCGATAATTGCTGCTGGAAATACCGCAAGAATTACCTTTGTCCATAAAACAATAGTATCCATCTTTTCCCTATGGTTTTTCTTTGGTGAAAATGGATTTAACTTATGAAAATATAAAACAACAACTGCCATGATCGCACCTAACTGAATCACAACGTCAAACATTTCCTTAAAGGCACCTGTCATATTTAATTTAATAAATTCATCTGCCAAGATCAGATGTCCTGTACTACTGATCGGCAGCCATTCCGTAATTCCCTCGACAATTCCAAGTAATACGGTTTTCAGTAATAAAATAATGTCCATAAAAACTCCTTGTCTGTACAAAGAAGGGTGTTTAGGAATCCCTAAGCACCCTGTTTTGTTTTCCTTGTTATTTCTATTCTTCTACTTCTTCATCGTCTCCAAGAATCTTTACTTTTTCTTCCCAAAGCTCTTCAACTGCTGTAGATAATGGTTTTGCACCATCTTTTTCTTCTACTAATGGCATATCTCCTGCAATGATCTGTCTTGCTCTCTTAGCACTTGCAAGTACAATAGAGTAACGGCTTGAGATAACTTTTTCTTCCTCACTGTCACCATTGATAACTTTCATTAATTCTGTATATGATGGATGTAACATAATAATTCCTCCTATAGTTGTTCTAATTCTTTTTTAGTTTCTTCTATAAATTTAAGGTTATTTCCAAGCAGGCAGTCTTTTGCCTGTACAATGGCATGAATTCGATCTGCACAATCTTCTACCTGATCGTTGATCACAATATAATCGTATTTATCCATATCCTCAGATTCTTCTTTGGCACGATTAATACGTTTGTTGATCACTTCTTCCGATTCAGTTCCTCTTCCTACCAGGCGTTCCTTGATTGCTGCAGCGCTTGGTGCCGTAATGAAGATCAATAATGCATCTTCATATTGTTTCTTAATATTAAACGCACCCTGCACTTCAATTTCCAAGATCACATTATGTCCTGCTGCAAGTTCTTCTTCTACAAACTTTCTTGGCGTTCCATAATAATTGTCCACATATCTGGCATACTCAATAAATCCATTATAGTCGATCAGATTTTTAAAATCATCTACCGTCTTAAAAAAATACTCCCTTCCGTCAACTTCACCTTCTCTCGGCTTTCTCGTTGTTGCGGAAATTGATAAACTATATCCATATTTTTCTACCAGTTTCTTTGCTACTGTTCCTTTTCCAACACCAGAAAATCCAGACAGTACCAGTAATGAACCTCTCTTTTCCATGATCTTTCCCTTCTTATCTTACTCTATGTTCTGAATCTGTTCTCTTACTTTCTCAACATTTGTCTTCAGTTCAATTGCATGATCTGCAAGATCAACATCACTTGACTTTGATAAGATCGTATTCGCTTCTCTGTTCATCTCCTGTGCCATGAAATCAAGCTTTCTTCCAATACTTTCATCACTTTCCAGCACATCTGTCATAGAACTGATATGACTTTGAAGTCTTACAATCTCTTCATCAACAGCAATCTTATCTGCATATAATGTAACTTCTGCCGCAATCCTGTTTTCTTCAATTGCTGAGTCTTCTAAAAATTCTTTCACTTTCTCTTCTAATTTTGCTCTGTATTCAGCAATGATCTGTGGAGAACGTCTCTCAATAAATGCCACATCTGCTGCCATCTGATCTAGTTTTCCAAGCAGATCTTTCTTAAGATTTGCTCCTTCGATCGTTCTTGTCTCTACAAATTTCTCGGCAGCCTGTCTTAATGCAGCTTCTAACAGCTCCCACCATACTTCTTCATCTTGCTGCACTTCTTCAAGTGTTATAACTTCTGGATACTTAGCAAGTGCTTCCGCAGTGATCTTTGTCTCAATACCAAAATCTTCCTGCATCTTCTTAAATACCTGCATATATTCTGCTGCCATTGCCTGATTATAATGAAGGCTTACTGCTGTCTCTGAAAGATCTTCATATGATACATAAATGTCAATCTTTCCACGACTCGCATATTCTTTCATGATATTACGGATATTTGCCTCAAACATGGCTAATTTCTTGGGAAGTTTTAATGAAATATCACAATATCTGTGGTTGACGGATTTCATCTCCACTGTGACTTTCTGATTCTTGTCATTGGACACTTCCCCATGTCCAAATCCTGTCATGCTTCTGATCATAAAATCTATCCTTTTCTACTCTGTGGCCAACATCCACAGGTTTTCTTTTTCGTCAATGTTATATTATACGCAAAATTTAGCTTTTCGTCAATCTTTTCGACACGAATCTTGCTGATCTTTTTGTTTCAGAACTTTCTGCAGACATTCCAGATAATGAAGGATCATTCCCTGCTTTAATGGAACAAAAAATCCAATATCTAATTCTTCATATTTAAAATGCTTGACTCCGCCCTCTTTTGCACGATTCCAGTATTTCATCATCTCCTGAAATGACATATAATAACAGACATGTCTTGATGTAAAATAGATCAATAAAAAACTAATGCCGCCCTGCTCTTCGTACTGCCGCATAAACTCTACCTGATGTTCATGAATGTTCTGAAGTGGAAATACGTCTTTTGCACATTCCTTTGCATCAAAACAGATAGGGATCCCCTGCACAACTCCTATGTAATCGACTGTACTTTTCTGATCAAAATAAGCAAGTGTGATATGACGTTTTGTTTTATCGAACCTTACTGGTTTGATCGATGTCGGTATTTTTTGCACTAGCGCAAGTTTTTGCTGGCGGTATTTTTCATTTGTATAATTGATCAATTCTTCCAGTACAGAGCCTCTAAGACCTTTTACATTCCATTTATCTTCCGCCATTATAAATCTCTCCCAAATAATTCCTGTTTGATCGTTTCAAATCTTTTTGGAAGCGGTGCCTGAATTCTCTTTCCTGAAAGATTACTACATGTTTTCATATGTTTCGGGAACACGATTTCCTGACAATGAAGTAACTGGTCTTTTAATCCAAATCTTTGCTTCATCTGCTGATTGATCTTTCTATCTCCGTATTTGAAATCACCGATCAGTGGATGTCCGATACTTGCAAGGTGGGCACGAATCTGATGTGTCTTTCCTGTGATAAGTTTTACCTTTAATAGTGTAAATTCATCATTTGAGATTATAGGTTCATAAGCCGTTTCAATATGATTTCCGCCGAAAATTTCTTGCTTTGAAACTGTTACTTTGTTTGTTTTCTCATCTTTTCTTAAATATGCACTAACTTTCTGTGGTTTGTTAAGTTTCCCTTTCACAATACAAAGATAATACTTCTCCATATCTCGATTCTTTAACATCTCTGCCATTGTCTGCAGTCCTTCCATTGAAATTCCACAGATGATGATGCCTGTTGTATTACGATCAAGACGATTACAAATGGACGGTTTGACTACTTGTAATTCTTTTTCACTGATCAATCCTTGATTCACTGCATATGGGATGATCTGATCGTTAATCGATATATCTTCTGATTTTGATTTCTGGGATAAGATTCCCCATGGTTTATTTACCATAATAACATTGTCATCTTCGTACAAAATATCAAGTTTCAGTTTTTGTTTTCCAGCCCTTACTTCTTCCCTAAATTTACTGATTGTATCTTCTGCAAGATAGATGCAGACCTGATCTCCTTTAGATAATTTTTCATTTCCAGTTGCCTTTTTTCCATTTAATTTGATATTTTTTTTTCGAAGCATTTTATACAAAAAACTTTTCGGTGCTTTATTTAAATATTTCGAGAGGATCTTGTCAAGTCTTTGTCCTTCCTCTCTTGCTGTTATGTTTAATTCTCTCATTTTTTATCCTTCTAACCCATGATTTTGGCAATCCATTTTCCGGGTAAGATCTTACAGATGATCCTTGTTGTTTTCATTGTAAATCCATAGACAGATACTGCTTTATTCTTCCTTGCATCACGGATTGCTTTACTTACAACCCTCTTTGGGTCTGCCATAGCAAATTTCTTATAAAACTTCATCTCTTCCTGCTCATATGCACGATCAAAGAATTCCGTCTTCACTGGTCCAGGACATACCGCTATGACTTTAACTTCCTGTCCTGATAGCTCCTGTCTAAGAGCAATAGAAAAACTTTTTGCATATGCTTTTGTTGCTGCGTAAACTGTGAAATCAGGCTGTGGTGCAAATCCTGCAGAAGATGCCATCTGATAAATAAAAGATCCTCTGCTTACATATGGAAGTACCAAGTAGGTAACTCTTGTCAATGCTTCACAATTTAAACGAATCATTCCTGCTGCATCTTCTTCTGTCTGATGCTCAAAAGAACCAGAAATTCCAAATCCTGAAGCATTTACTAAAATTCTTACAGTAGGACGTTCTTTTGCAAGAACCTTTCTAAGACGTTCAAAACTTTCTTCTTTCATAAGATCTAATGGAAGAATCCTAACTCTTGTTCCAATAATCTCTTTTTTTAGTTCTCTTAGTTTGTCTTTTCTTCTTGCGATCACCCAGATTTCATCGAGTCCCTTATATTTCTTTGCGATCTGTCTAACAAATTCTTTCCCTATTCCTGAGGATGCTCCAGTTACCAGTGCAATATCTCTCATATGATCACCCTTTCTCTTGACCTTTGTTATTTCTTTAATGTCTCATAGGTTCCATTTAATATGTCATAATATGTATCAATATAGTAATCTGCTATCTCTCGCTTTTCTTTGACCGCACGTTCAGAATATGAATCTTTTACCGCACAGACTTCCATCCCCGCACGTTTCCCGGCAAGCAGTCCATATGGAATATCTTCAAATACCAATGCATGTTCTGGCTTGGTATCGATCATCTTCGCCGCATGAAGATACACATCTGGTTCTGGTTTTCCTCTTGGAACTTCATCAGATGTACAAATATAATCAAACGCATCCAGAATGCCATTTGCTCTTAAACAGTCTTTCGCTAATTTTCTGGAATTACTTGTTGCAATCGCAAGCTTCATATCTCGTTCTTTTAATAACGAAATAAAATCTTGGACTCCATCTTTTAATGGAATTTCATTCACATAGATTTCAGAAGCCATATGATTCCATGTCTCCATAATCTCTTCAATCGTAAGAGGCAGTTCAAATCGCTTCTTAAAATATACTGCTGTCTCATGGAAACTGTAACCTTCCAACTCATCATTTAAACCTTCCGGCACCTGTAACCCATACTTTCCAAGAAAACGGATATCGATCTCTCTCCAGATCCACATGGAATCTACTAATGTTCCATCCAGATCAAAGATCACTGCCTTTTTATTTTCTAACATTTGTATGCTCCTTTAGTTCTTGTAACTCTGTCTCGCTTAATCTTCTGTACATTCCAAGTTCTAATTTTTCATCTAACTTTAAAGATCCCATAGATAATCTCTTTAGGTATAAAACTTCACTTCCAACCGCTTTTACCATACGTTTTACCTGATGAAACTTTCCTTCTGTGATCGTGATCAAAACTTCTGACTGATCTTCTCCTGCTGTCAGTATCTCAAGATCTGCTTCCTTTGATTTCTCTCCATTGCCAATATCCAAACCTTCCTGAAATTTTTTAACTTCTTCGTCTGTAAAGCTTCCAGATACTTTTGCAAAATATACCTTATCTACATGTTTCTTTGGAGAAAGCAGCTCGTGTGCAAGCATCCCATCATCAGTGAGAATTAGTAATCCTTCGGTATCCTTATCGAGTCTGCCAACTGGAAACAGCTTATCTTTAAAGTTTTCATGGATCAGATCAAGCACTGTCTTATCATGATCGTCCTTTGTCGCAGAGACAACACCTTGCGGTTTATGAAGCATCAGATAATGAAACTGTTCAAATATAACCGGCTGATGTTCTAATTCCACTTGATCATCCTCTGCATCCAGTTTACTTTCTGGTTTCTTCACTATTTCCCCATTGATCGTAACTTTTCCTTTTTTGATCGCTTCTTTTGCTTCTTTTCTTGTGATATTTAAACTGTCACATAAAAATTTGTCTAACCTGGTTTTCTTTGCCATTATAACCATCTCCAGCTGGAAGAATATTTGTTCTTCAGTCGTCCTTTTTTGATCTTTGCCCATCCTAATGGGAATTCATTTGTCCCTATCAGATGGATTCCTTCGGTTGCTGTATCAACATCTAATGTCTCGCATTTTAAATATTTTATGGTATTCTCATCGTTGATATCAAAAGAAAGATATGGCTTATATTCATCTGCTGAAAGTGCCACCGCAAATGACTGACTTGGCTCAAATCGACCTTTCTTCATCTCTCCTAGGTAGAGACCCTTTCTTAGAACTCTGACCTTTTTCATCTCTGGAATATCTTCTTTTAAATAAAATAACTTGCCTTGATGCTCCCTGACATGACTCCAGTCGATATCCATCTTACAGTTTTTAAAGAATTCTTCTGTCTCAGGAGTAAGTTTTACTTTCTTGATCTTCTCATATTTGAATGTTGGCTGTGGTCCATCTTCTTTCTTTAATAATGCAAGGAAATGACCTTCTCCTTTGATCTTATGAGGCCATAATCGGATACACTGCTTGATATCTTCTCTTCCTGTCAATGTCCATTCCGGATGTCCGTGATCAAAACCTTCACACATCTTCATTGGGACTAAAGAAAGATCATCATTCTTCTCTAAAAGGTATTCTATGACCTGTTCATTCTCTTCTGGAGAAAATGTACAGGTAGAATATAACAGCATACCACCTGGAGCTAACAGCTTGATCGCATCATCAACGATCTCTCGCTGTAACTTCGCATATGGTTCACTTCCTTTCTGCTGCCAGTTCTTGATCTCATTATTTCCTTTTCGAAACATTCCTTCCCCAGAACATGGGGCATCAATTAAAATCTTATTAAAAAAACCTGTCATTGATGGTACTAAATATTTGGCTTCGGTACAAAGGATCATATCATTTCTGATCCCGAACATCTCAATATTACGAATCAATGCTTTCGTTCTTGATATACTGACATCATTAGATACTAAAAGTCCTTCTCCATTTAACTTTGCTCCAAGTTCTGTTGATTTTCCACCTGGTGCTCCACACAGATCAAGTACGCGATCTCCCGGCTCTACTGGTAAGTAGGAAGCTGGTGTCATCGCACTTGGCTCCTGAATATAATAAAGTCCTGCATGATAATATGGGTGTTTGGATGGTTTTTCTTCTCTGTCTACATAAAATCCATTGTCTGTCCAAGGTACTTTTGTCACTTTGAATGGACAGATCTTTAAAAAATCCTCCACAGAAATCTTTAATGTATTCACTCTGATTCCATAGTATGCAGGATCATCTAAATGCTTCTCATACTCTTCAAAGTCCTCACCTAAGAGGCGTCTCATCTTCTCTTCAAATAATTCTGGTAATTTCATATCTCTCCTAAGAAATGCTTTGAGCACGATATCCTTCTGCAATGATATCTAACTGCTTATTAAAATGCTCTAAGCGTTCCATATCTCCTGTCTCGTATATTTTATAAAATTCATCCTGAATCTTTAAAACTTCATGACGATTTGCAACTTTATATAAATTCTGCATCGTATGAAGAATCTCTGATACAAGATTTGATTTCTTACGGAACGAATTCTGTGCGTCCATGATCTCGTCACGAACCGTTGACATCTCATGATCTAAGACATCAATCGCATCTGCTGCCACAAGAAGCTTATCAGTTACGTGTTTTGGAATATCTCCTTTATATTTATACTGTAATGAATGTTCTACCGTTGCCCAGAAATTCATCGCAAGTGTCCTGATCTGAATCTCTGCCTGAATTCGTTTCTTCCCATAAATTGTATTCACTTCATAATAAATGATCACATGATAGCTTCGATATCCACTGTCTTTGGAATGTGAAATATAATCTTTGTGGCTCTTGATCTCCATATCGGAACGGCTCTCTATGATCTCCAAAACCTTATCAATGTCTTCCACAAACTGGCAGATCAGTCGAACTCCTGCAATATCTTCTAATTCCTTCTCCACATCATTGACATTAATCTTCTTTCTCTGCATCTTATCTAAGATACTTGAAATTGATTTTACACGTCCGTCAACCTGCTCGATCGGTGAATATCTTCCGACGTTCCTGTATTCTCTTATAATATGCCGAAACTTTAACACAAGTTCATCTACTGCCAGCTCATATGGGGTGAGCATTTCTCTCCATAACTGTAATTCCATTAATTCGATTCCCTCCTGTACTTATCCACTCATTATACCATATTTTAACTTCAAAAAGAATCCTGCATTGCAGGATTCCTGCTATTATATTTACATAAAAAAATAGTCAACTCTTATTTTTCTATGTAAGCTGACTATTTTTATTCTCTTTCGTATCTTGTTGGTTATCCACCTACCATGTAAGATAAACAGATCCCCATGTAAGTCCTCCGCCAAAACCGCTTAAAACAATCTTATCTCCGCGATTTAACATACCTTTCTGGTTCATCTCATCTAGAAGGATTGGCACCGTTGCAGATGATGTATTGGCACATCGATCTACGTTCATCGGAAACTTTTCGATCGGCTGTTTTAATCTTCTGGCCGCTGCCTCAATGATTCTTCGATTTGCCTGATGAAGTACAAAATATTTCACTTCTTCTTTATCAACTCCAGCTTGATCAAGCACCTTTGTAATACTCTTTGGCACCATACGGACTGCAAATTTAAATACCTCCTGCCCATCCATAGTGACCTGCTGCATTGGTGAATCATCTTTTACAAGAAGGTTGTTAAGGTGTCTTTCCTCACATGTTAAGACATCTCCTTTTGCTCCATCAGACCCTGCATCAATGTAAATCTCTCTTGAATCATCCGCTTCGACGATCGCACATCCTGCTCCATCTCCAAATAATACACAAGTGCTTCGATCACTCCAGTCAAGAATCTTAGAAAGCGTCTCAACTCCGATGATCATCATCTTCTTGCCCATTCCTGCTCTTGCATATGCGATTGCTGTATTCAATCCATACACAAATCCTGAACATGCCGCATTGATATCCATGCACACTGCATTGACCGCTCCGATTCCCTTCTGCACCTGACAGGATGTACTTGGTGTCGCATGATCTCCTGATAACGTTGCAACAAAAATATGGTCTAATTCTTCTGCGCTGACCCCTGCATTCTCTAATGCTTTCTTTGCTGCTTTGACTGCCATTGTTGAGGTTGTATCTTCAATTGAAATGTGCCTGCTTCGAATTCCTGTTCTTGATGAGATCCATTCATCACTTGTATCCATTACTTTGGAAAGGTCATCGTTGCTTACTGATTTTTCTGGAAGAAAACTTCCTGTTCCTAATATTTTTACAGACATAATTACTCCACTTATCTTAATCGCTTCTTTTTCTATCTTTGATCCGTCTTTATTTTGCTAAATTCTATGAATCAAAAAAACACTTTGTCTATCAAAGTATATTCTTTTTCTATCCGTTTGTCAACGTTCTTAAATAATGATGCATACAAGACCTCCATTACTTTCATTGATAATCTTTTCCATTGTATCCTGAAGCTTTTGCTGACTTTCATCGGTCATCTTTAAAGCCTTAGTCTGCATGCCATCTCCGACAAGCTGTTCCAGCGTTTTTCCAAAAATATTAACATCCCACATACTCTCTCCCGGAGTCTGTGAACCTTGTTCAATATACTCCATCAAATCTTTCGCCTGATATTCTTCTCCGACAATTGGGGCGATTTCTGTGGAAATATTGGCACGGATCATATGAATGGATGGAGCACTTGCTTTGATCTTTACCCCATATTTGTTACCATGCTTTACGATCTGCGGCTGTTCTAATACAATTTCTTCCTTCGTTGGTGTTACCACTCCATATCCTCGCTGCTTAACTGCTGCAAGTGCTTCCCCGACTTCTTCATATTCTTTCTTTTTCTTTGAAAGTTCTCCCATGATCCGGATAAATTCATATTCATTGTGAATTTCCATTCCCGTAGTTTCGCTTAAGAAATCATAATAATAGGAATCTCCCACTTTTACAGTTATGATTACTTCGCCACTATCCATTGATACCGATTCTATTTTCTGGCTTGTTATGTATTTGTATTGTTTATCTTCATCATCATAGATATCTTTCATCGTTGTTTTGTTTGAAATGACATCTCTAGCCATTTCTAGTAATTCCATTTTTAACGGATGATCTTTTTTTAACATTTCCGTCCATCTTGGAACATAAAATCCAATCGATGAAATTGGAAATTCCATTAATATACTCTTTAAAAACTGGTAGATATCATCTTTTTTCATTTGCTCCAAATTCATCGGCAACACTTTTGTTCCATATTTTTCTTCTTTTTGTTCTGCTAATTGTTTTGTACTTTCTGAATATGGATGAATCGTATTTAATAATACTACAAATGGTTTCTTTAAAGCCTTTAGCTGGTTGATTGTCTCTTCTTCCGCAGGTTCATACTGCTTTGCATCAATTTCACCAAAAGACCCATCACATGTTACAACCACCCCGATCGTAGAATGATCTGTGATAACTTTTTTTGTCCCGATTGCTGCTGCCTTTGTAAATGGAATCTCGTAATCAAACCATGGTGTTTTTACAAGTCTCTCTTCTTCTCCTTCCATATGACCTGTTGCACCTTTTACCATATAACCTACACAATCAATGAGGCGTACATTTAATTCTATTCCATCTTCTACTTTAATAGAAACTGCTTCATTTGGGACAAATTTCGGCTCAGTTGTCATGATTGTTTTACCGCTTGATGACTGTGGAAGTTCATCATTCGCACGATTTCTGTCATTCTCGTCCTCGATATTGGGTAATACCATCAGGTTCATAAAACGCTTGATAAATGTGCTTTTCCCTGTACGCACCGGACCAACAACCCCTATGTAAATCTCCCCATTTGTTCTTGCCTTCATATCTTTATATACATTAAACTGATCCATAAGTTCCTCCTTCATAGACTGATAAAGTATATGAAGGTTCTAAAAAAAAAAGACCAGAAAACAGTATATTTACCGTATCTGGTCTTTTGTAACATTCCAATATGTATCTTATACTCCCTGGAAGAATCTTTCTTTTACTTCATCAACAGGCATATCTTTTCCTGTGAATAATTTAAAAGATGCAACTCCCTGCCATAATAACATTCCTTTTCCTGGAACTGTGATACATCCATGTTCTTTTGCTTCTCTTAAGAATCTTGTTTCTTCTGGATTGTATACAACGTCTGCTACAACTAATCCTTCGTGGAACATTGTTGTATCTGTGATCACTGTTGTATCTTCTTTTGGTTTCATTCCAAGCAATGTTCCATTTACTAAGATATCTGCTCCATCAATCTTTGTGCGCATTGTATCTTTTGCATCCAGATCATATAATTCCACCTGACATGCTGGTACTTTGGCTTTGATCTTCTCAACCATCTTCTGGGCTCTTTCAAAAAATGGATCTCTTGGGTTAAAAATTGTGATAGATTTTGCTCCATCTAATGCACACTGTACCTGAATGGCTGTTGCTGCTCCACCTGCTCCAAAGATTACGATATCTTTTCCTTCAACGCTGATTCCATGATCTTTTAAGTTTGCAACAAAACCTTCACCATCTGTGATATGTCCGTATAATTTTCCGTCTCTGTTTACGATTGTGTTTACAGCTCCGATCAGTTCTGCTGCTGGTGATAATTCGTCCATATTCTGGGCTGCTGCTGTCTTGTTTGGCATTGTAACGTTGCATCCCTGGATATTTAACAGACGCATGGATTTGATGAATTCTGGTACTTCCTCTTCTTTAATATCAAAGGCAAGATAAGCTCCATCGACTCCGCATGCCTGAAACCCGTAATTCTGCATCGCTGGTGATGCGGAATGTGAAACCGGTGAACCGATCAGTCCAAATAATTTTGTTGTTCCTGAAATTCTTGCTTCCACGTTTGTAATTCTCCTTTATTTCTTTATATTTTAAAAGGCAGATATTCTATCTTCCTTCGATGATTTCCTGAATCAAATCTCTCTCATCCATGTGATGTTTCACACCTTTGATCTCCTGATAATCTTCATGTCCTTTTCCTGCAAGGATAATAATATCTCCTGCTCCGGCATGTTCCATACAATATTTGATTGCTTCTTTACGGTCTGGGATTGTAACATATTCTCCATCTGCTTTATGAACACCAATCAAAATATCATTGATGATATCCATTGGTTCTTCATTTCTTGGGTTATCAGATGTTACAACAGTAAGATCTGCAAGTTTTGATGATACTTCTCCCATCTCATAACGTCTTGCTTTTGCTCTGTTTCCACCACATCCAAATAAGCAATAGATCTTCTTTGGATTATATTTACGGATCGTTGTTAAAAGACTTTCAAGACTCATAGCGTTATGTGCATAGTCGATCATTAATGTATAATCTCCAGGAGTCTTGATGATCTCTAAACGTCCTTTGACCTGAATTGTATTTAATGCAGATAATACATCTTCTTTGACAATTCCCATATGGCGGCAAAGAGAGATTGCTGCCAATGAATTATATACTGTAAAATCTCCAGGGATATCTACATGTACGTTATATTCCTGTTTCCCCTTAAGATCATACGCAACTCCAAGATATCCAGGTTCCTGAATTCTTGTGATATTCTCTGCGTAGACATCATTTGTATCTTTCATTCCATAAGTTTCAATCGCACATGTATGGTCTTTGATGATTCTTTCTACATAATCATCATCTCCATTAACGATTCCCTGCTTACACTGCTGGAATAGTAAACTCTTGCAATGAATATAATCATCCATATCTTTATGCTCATTTTCCCCAATATGGTCTTCTGCAAGGTTTGTAAAAATTCCATAATCGAATTCAAATCCACTTGTTCGATGAAGCATCAAAGCCTGTGAAGATACTTCCATTACAACATTTTTAAGACCTGCATCTGCCATCTTACGGAAAGATTCCTGTACGATGTAAGATTCTGGTGTTGTATTGACGGATGGAATTTTTTCATCTCCAATGATCGTCTCAATCGTTCCGATCAGTCCTGTCTTTTGTCCTGCATGTTCTAAGACTGCACGGATCATATATGTTGTTGTTGTCTTTCCTTTGGTTCCTGTGATTCCGATCGTTGTCAATTCTTCTGCCGGATATCCAAAGTATGCTGCTGACATTTCAGCTAATGCAAGTCTTGTGTTATCAAACTTGATCACTGTTAAACTTTCTGGAACTTCTACATCTTTCTCTACAACGATCGCTGCTGCTCCAAGCTCTGCTGCCTGTGCTGCAAACTTATGTCCATCAAAAGCTGCTCCACTGATACATACAAATACACTGCCTTTTTCAATCTTTCTTGAATCATATACTAATGTAGAAATCTCTACATCTTCACTTCCCTGTACAAGGGTATATTCTGAGCGTTCTAATAATTCTTTTAAAATCATGTTCTATCTCCAATAATTCTTCTGTCTTTCTACTCTTAATCGTCAATTCCTGTAAGATCGATCTCACCATCAAATACTGTTGTTGCTGGTCCTGTCATAAAGATCGTATCTTTCTCTTCATCATATTCGATCTGAAGGTCTCCACCTAAGAGATGTACTAAGACTTTCTTTCCTGTTTTCTTATTTAAATAAGATGCATAAGCACTTGCACAGGCTCCTGTTCCGCAGGCAAGAGTTTCTCCTGCACCTCTCTCCCATACACGCATCTTAATTGTATTTTCATCAACTACTTCGATAAATTCTGTATTCACGCGATCTGGAAACATTGGATGATTCTCAAACTTCGGTCCGATCTTCTCAATGTCAATATCTGCAACAGAATCCACAAATACAACTCCATGAGGATTTCCCATGGAAATACATGTGATATTATATTCTTTTCCATCAACGATCACTGGCTGATCGATCACTTCTGTAAGATCATCATAGATTGCTGGAATCTTAGAAGCTTCTGTAATTGGTGCTTCCATGTCAACCTTTACCCATGTAACCTTGCCATCTTCTACTGTAAGGTCTAATTCTTTGATTCCACCCTTTGTCTCGATCGTGATCGTCGTTTTATCTGTTAGTCCATAATCATAGACATATTTAGCAATACAGCGGACACCATTTCCGCACATGGCTCCTTCAGAACCATCAGAGTTATACATGGCCATTCTAAAATCAGCCTTATCTGACGGACAGATACAGATCATTCCATCAGAACCAATTCCAAAATGCCGGTCACTGATAAATTTTGCCACTTTATTCGGGTTATTGATCTTTTCTTCTAAACAGTTTACATATACGTAGTCATTGCCACAACCGTGCATCTTTGTAAATTTCATGTAATCAACTCCTTTTTTGTTGTTTTACGAATAAACATTTTTATTTTATCACATCAACGTGTTAATTGTACAGATACAATCTTTGAATTTGTATTTCAAAATCAAATGATATCATTACAAAAATAAATGAGGAATACTCCTTATCATCTTTGATAAAGAATACTCCTCATAATATTTCTTAACGATGCATAAATCTTATGCCTGTTCTAACAGTTTTTCAATTCCTGCTTTCTTTACACATACACAAAACAGATCCATTGCCTGCTGTAATTCTTCTACTGTAGGGTAAGAAGGTGCAAGTCTGATGTTACTGTCTTTTGGATCTTTCTTATATGGATATGTAGCACCTGCTCCAGTTAATGTAACTCCTGCTTCTTTGGCAAGTTCCACCACTCTCTTTGCACATCCTGGAAGAACATCTACAGATACAAAGTATCCACCCTTTGGACTTTCCCATGAAATTAATCCGCTTCCAGCAAGTTCTTTGTCTAATGTATTAAGAACTGTCTCAAATTTAGGTTTTAAACAGTCTGCTAAAATCTGCATATGTTTTCTGATTCCATCTGCATTCTTAAAGAACTGTACATGACGAAGCTGATTGATCTTGTCATATCCGATTGTCTGGGCTGTCATAACTTTCTTGATCTCTGCGATATTATCATCACTAGATGCAATAATAGATACTCCTGCACCTGGGAATGTAATCTTTGATGTTGAGAAGAAATAGTATGCTCTGTTATCATTTCCTGCTTCTTTACATGCATCTAAGATATTCTTAACTTTCACATCCTCAAAGATTGGATGTACTCCATATGCATTATCCCAGAAGATTCTGAAATCTTTGGCTGCTGTCTTCATGGAAGCAAGACGGTCAACTGTCTCATCACTGTAGCAGATTCCCTGTGGGTTAGAATATTTTGGTACACACCAGATTCCTTTGATACTTTCATCTTCTGCTACTAATTTCTCTACCTGATCCATATCTGGACCTTCTGGTGTCATATCAACTGTGATCAGTTCAAATCCTAATGTTTCTGTAACCATGAAATGTCTGTCATATCCTGGTGCTGGACATAAGAATTTTACTTTCTCAAGCTGTCCCCAAGGTTTTTCTCCTTCTGTTCCAAATACGACCAGTCTTATCATCTGATCAAACATCAGATTCAGACTTGCATTTCCTCCAACGATGATATTCTTCGCTGGGATATCAAGCAGATCACTGAAAATCTCTTTCATCTCTGGAAGTCCATCAAGGACTCCGTAATTACGCACATCTAAGCCATCTTTTGCATGATAATCCGTCATCGTCTCAAGCATTCCATTTGCATGATCGATCTGGTCTGGTGCTGGTTTTCCTCTTGCCATGTTGAGTGAAAGATCAAGATCTTTAAATTCCTGATACTTTTTGTTTACTTCCACTTCCTGCGCCTGTAACTCTTCTTTTGACATTTCCCTAAATGATTCCATTGTTGTCTTCCTTCCTTCATGTTTTTATGTTTTGTATATGTTTATGTTTTTATATTATATAAAATCTGATTAATCCCATTCCAGATTTGTATGTTCCTGTTTTTTCTCACGAAGGAGTAAGTTTGAAACTTCCTCTTTTGGATCTGCATTTTCAAATAGTACTCTGTTCACTGCTTCCACGATTGGTACAGATACATTGCACTTCTTTGCAAGTCCAAGGGCTGCTTTGGCTGAATATACACCTTCTACAACCATTTTTACTTCTTTCATGGCCTCATCGGCAGTCATACCTTTTCCCATTAAGTATCCTGCTTTACGATTTCGACTATGTACACTTGTACATGTAACGATTAAATCTCCAACTCCTGTAAGTCCTGAGAATGTCTCTGGCTTTCCTCCCATGGCTTCTCCAAGACGTGTAAGCTCCGCAATTCCTCTTGTCATTAACGCTGCTTTTGTATTGTCTCCATATCCAAGACCATCAACTGTTCCGGCTGCTAATGCGATAACATTTTTTAATGCTCCTCCTAGTTCGATTCCGATAATATCTGAACTTGTGTATACACGGAATACTTTATTCATAAATACGTCCTGAAGCATCTCTGCTGTCTTTTTATTTTTTGCACCAATTACAACCGTTGTAGGAATTCCTATTCCTACTTCTTCTGCATGACTAGGTCCTGATAATACGCAAACTTCTGCATTTGGAATTTCTTCTTCGATGATATCAGATAATGTCTTATATGTAACATCTTCAATACCTTTTGCAACATTCACAATGATCTGCCCATCTTTCACGAAAGGAGACATCTGTTTTGCGACCGTACGAACAACTGGTGAAGGAACTGCCATAACAACAACATCTTCATCTGTTAAAGCTGTTTCAAGATCTGCTTCAATTACGATATTATCTGGTAATTTTACACCTGGTAATTTTTCCTGCTGTTCTCTCTTTGTAGAAAGCATCTCGATTTCATGTGGATCATGTGTCCATAAAGTCACCTCATGTCCATTATTTGCTAATAACACTGCAAGAGCGCTTCCCCAGCTTCCTGCACCAATAACGCTGACTTTCTTCATAGTCTTAGTTCCTCCTAACGTTTTACTTTCTGACCTAATTTATTCTCAGTACCATTCATCAAACGAACAATATTTGCACGATGGCGCCAGATTGCCATGGCCGTAAAAATACATCCAACAACGACTAATTTCCAGTCTTGTGGATTGTTAAAATACAAAATAAACGGTATGATCAGTACCATGCAGATCGATCCCAATGATACATACTTTGAAATGATCGTAATGATCAAAAATACTGCTGCACAGATCAACCCAAGCTGCCAGTGAAATGCAAAAATAACTCCCCCTGTTGTTGCAATTCCTTTTCCACCTTTAAATCCAAGGTAAAACGGAAAATTATGTCCTAGTACTACTGCAAACCCTGTCAAAAGCCAAAGATAAGCTTCTCCCTCTACACCAAATGCAGGCATGATCACATATCTTGCAAGATTAACTGCCACAAGTCCTTTGGCTGCATCTCCAAGAAACGTAATGATCGCTGCTGTCTTTCCGAGGGTTCTTAATGTATTCGTTGTCCCGGAATTTCCACTTCCGTAATCTCTAATGTCGATCTTGTTTACACGCCCGACAATATATCCTGTCTGGATGCACCCAAATAAATATCCGACGATCATACACACAACAATACAAACTACCATTATCTTTCCTTCCTTTCCCTCGCAATGATATGGATTGGTGTTCCTCTGAATCCAAATGTATTACGGATCTGGTTTTCAAGATATCTTGTGTATGAAAAATGCATCAATTGACGATCATTGATAAATACAACAAATGTTGGTGGTTTCACAGAAACCTGTGTAATATAGTAAAGTTTTAATCTCTTTCCTTTGTCTGATGGTGGCTGTTTCATAGCAACCGCTTCTGTAAGAATCTCGTTTAAGACTCCTGTCTGTACACGTAATGCATGGTTCTCGATAACCATATCAAGTACATCAAAGATCTTAGGAAGTCGCTGTCCAGTCTTCGCAGAAATGAAAACAAGTTCTGCATAAGACATATAAGATAGTACTTCTCTGACCTGATTTGTAAATTTGTAAATTGTCTTATCGTTCTTCTCGATCAAATCCCATTTATTGACCGCAATGATCATACCTTTTCCGCGTTCATGTGCAATTCCTGCGATCTTGGCATCCTGTTCTGTGATTCCTTCTTCTGCATCAATAACTAAGATTGCCACATCGCAACGTTCTACAGCTGCAACAGTACGGATGACACTGTAACGTTCAATATCTTCTTTCACTCTGGCCTTCTTTCGAAGTCCCGCTGTATCGATGAATACATATTCTTTTCCATTACGTTTCACTGTTGTATCGATCGCATCTCTTGTTGTTCCAGCAATATCAGAAACAATTAAACGATCTTCTCCTAATAACTTGTTGATCAGAGAAGATTTTCCTGCGTTTGGTTTTCCGATAATCGCAACTCTTGGTCTCTCATCTTCTTTCTCATCTGCATCCTGTGGATTACAATGAACAAGAACTTCATCTAACAGATCACCAAATCCAATCTTAGAATTTGCTGAAACTGGGAATGGCGTTCCAAGTCCCAGATTGTAAAATTCATAAGTATCCAGAACGAATTTCTCATAATTATCTACTTTGTTGACCGCTAAAACAATTGGTTTTCCAGATCGTCTTAACATATCTGCCACCTGATAATCGGCATCAACAAGTCCCTGTCTTACGTCTGTAAGGAAGATGATCACATCAGCTGTTTCCATCGCGATCTCTGCCTGTCCTCTCATATGACTTAATAGCAGATCACCGCTATCTGGTTCAATACCGCCTGTATCAATCAATGTAAACTGGTAGTTTAACCATGTTACATCTGCATAGATACGGTCTCTTGTTACTCCCGGTGTGTCTTTTACAATTGAAATTTTTTCTCCTGCCAGTGCATTAAACAATGTAGACTTTCCTACATTGGGTCTTCCTACAATGGCAATGATCGGCTTACTCATAATCTATATACCTCTCTAAATGTTTCAAAAACCTGTACTGTTTCTAAGTATACCTTATCTTATGAAATTCGTCCAGTGTGAAGAATTTCACAAAATAAAATACTATTTTTATATCATATTATAATACGATGAATGCTGCTAAATTCCCACGTTTTCCATGACTTGCTCTATGTGAAAATAATAAGTCCGGATTGCAGCATGTGCAGATATCTGTAATATCTAGATTCTCTGGAAGAATTCCTGCTTCTGTTAAAATGATCTCATTTGCTTTCCAAAGATCTAACTGATATTTTCCATTTCCTTTATCATCCAGAAATTCCTTTGCATCATGTCCTGTCAGTTCTTTCTTAAATTTCTCTGCAACATCCTCGCTGACTTCATAGCAGCTTCGACAAATTGATGGCCCGATCGCTGCAACGATATTTTCTTTTTTGCATCCAAATTCACTTTCCAAAAATCGTACCATCTTGGCACCGATCCTTCCAACTGTTCCTCTCCATCCAGAATGTGCCAATGCTGCAACCTTTTCTACAGGATCATAAAAGAATAATGGAACACAATCTGCATATCCTGTATAAAGCGGAATCCCTGGCTCATTTGTTGCAAGACCATCCATATCTTTCATGACTTTTCCGCAGTCTTCTTTTGTTACTTTATGGATTTTTGTCTCATGGATCTGATTAGAAAACACAAGTTTTGTATGATCAAATCCAATTGCTTTCCCGATTCGCCTGAAATTTTCATCCACGGCTTCCTTTTTATCACAACGGTTATAGCTTAAATTCAGTGTTGCAAACATCCCTTCACTGACTCCACCTATCCGAGTTGAAAATCCATGTCTGACTCCTGCTTGATCTAATTTTCTAAATGTCAGATATGGAACATTTCCTTCATGTAATATCGTAGACTGATTGTCATTTGATTTCTTAAAATGCATGTTTTATCACCCTGATCTTCTTTCCTAAAATCTCTACTACATCAAAACGCATCTGCTGTTCAAAGGATAAATGATTCTTCTTTAAATAAATCATTGCACTCTTTCGAATCTTTTGCTGTTTTCTTTGATCTACAGCCTGTGCCGGATATCCTTTTTTATCATCTTTTCTGTATTTCACTTCCACAAAAACCAATGTTTGACCTTCTTTTGCTATGATATCAATCTCTCCGACTTTCGTATAGAAGTTTTGTTCAAGAATATCATATCCTTGCTGTCCTAAAAACCAGCAGGCAATCGCTTCTGCCTTTGCCCCGGTTTCTCTGTTATTCTTCTTCATATTATATAGTTCTTTTTATATGTATTTCTTTACAAATGTTCTTCTGTGAATATCGCAGATTCCCTGTTTTTTGATTCCTTCAATATGTGCTTTTGTTCCATATCCTTTGTTCTTTGCAAAATCATATCCCGGATAGACTGCATCATATTCTTTCATCATTCGGTCTCTTGTAACTTTTGCAACAATACTTGCCGCTGCAATTGACGCACTTTTTGCATCACCTTTGATGATCGGTACCTGCTCGATGTCTACCTCTGGGATTGTAACTGCATCATTTAATAAAAGATCTGGTTTTACGGAAAGCTTTGAAATTGCCTGCTGCATTGCTTTATAGGTTGCCTGCAGGATATTGATCTCATCTATCACTTTCTCTGAAGACATTCCAATTCCGATTGCTACTGCTTTTTCATAAATCTCATCATATAAAAGTTCTCTTTTCTTCTCAGAAAGTTTCTTGGAATCATTCAGATATAAGATATCACAATCTTTTGGTAAAATCACTGCTGCTGCAACAACCGGACCTGCAAATGGTCCTCTTCCAACTTCATCAATTCCGCAGATGGACTGACGATCCGCATATTCTCTCTCGAAAGAAAACATTTTATACATTCTTTCTTTTTCAAGTCTTAACTTTTCTAATTTTCTGGCTTCTCGCTCTTCTTTCTTTGTCATAAAATCCTTCCTATGGGCGGATCACTCCTGCACTCTTCCAAGGATAGAATCTAAAGACGACCCTTCCTGTAATCTCTGCCCTCTTTACTGTACCAACCTCTTTGTATCTGCTGTCATTGCTGTTATCTCTGTTATCCCCTAGAACAAAATATTCATCTGATTTAAGATGCAGTTCTGACTTCAACTCACATGGATCCGTTGTATGATCCTTAGAATAATCTTTCACTTCTTTATTGTTCACATAAACTTTTCCTTTTGCGATCTTCACAGTTTCTCCCGGAAGTGCGATCACTCGTTTCACAAAAAACTGATCCCCGCCTTCTGGACCAGGAAATACGATAATTTCGTATCTTTTAGGATTACGAAAACAATATGTCAACTTATCTAACAACACTTGATCTTGGTCATGCAGCTGCGGCTCCATTGAATGCCCGCTTACTTTTGTTCTCTCTCCCACATATGTGATCATCAAAAAAGCAAATGCGATTGTGATCAGAATAGTTACCAGTAATCTTATTATACTTTTAAACATTGTTTTACCTGCCCCATAAGAGACTTTTATGCCTCTTTTATTTCCTCTGGAACTTCCAAAGAAATCTTTCCTAATTTCCCATTTCTGAATTCTTCTAGCAGAATCTTGGATGCTTTTTCGTAATCTAATTCATTTCCTTTCATCTTACAATTACGATTCATTGCAACCTGCTCTAAAATCTTCACTTTGTCTTCGCTTTCATCTACCTGATAACGATCTGCTAAAATTCCTTTATAATGATTTTTCAGATATTCGATCAGTTCAATTGCCATTTCATCTTGATTTAAAATCTCATCTCTGATAGACCCGATCAATGCAAGACGTAATCCAACCTGCTGATCTTCAAATTTAGGCCACAAAATCCCTGGTGTGTCTAATAATTCAATATTTTTATTTAACTTGATCCATTGTTTTCCTTTTGTAACACCTGGTTTATTTCCTGTCTTTGTACAGGCTTTTCCAACCAGACTATTAATAAAGGTTGACTTCCCAACGTTTGGAATTCCTGCGATCATTGCTCTGATCGGACGATTTTTAATTCCTCGTTTTCTGTCTCTTTCTAATTTTTCTTTGCACGCATCCATGACGATCGCCTGTGTCCCTTTGACACCTTTTCCGGATCTTGCATTTGTCCTTGCTACATAAAATCCTTTTTCTTTAAAATATTCTTCCCATTGTGCAGTCACTCGTTCATCCGCCATATCTGTCTTATTTAATAAGATCAGTCTTGATTTATTCGCTGCTAACTGGTCAATATCAGGGTTCCTGCTGCTTAGTGGAATTCTTGCATCCACAAGCTCGATCATGATATCGATCAGTTTCATATTTTCCTGCATCATACGTTTTGCTTTGGTCATATGACCTGGGTACCACTGAAAATCCATTTTTCTATCTCCTTCCCTCTGTTATCACTGCCAGTATTTGATACCGACTTTTCCAACAATATTTGATCTTTTTATATTTCCAACACTTGCACTTCTGGAGTCCTCACTATTATTGTAGTTATCTCCTACGACAAAGTACTGTTCGCTCTTTAATGTAATTTCTTCTGATGCAAGTCCTGCGGATAAAATCTTTTGACTGGAATATGCTTTTGTTTTCTTTCCATTTACATAAATTCGTCCATTCTTGATCTGAACTTTTTCTCCAGGAAGTCCAACAACTCGTTTTACATAATAATTTCCATTCTTATCATCTGCCTTAAATACGATCACATCATATCTACTTGGTCCCTTGATCTGATAGATCAAACGATTTACCAGATGCTTTTCACCTTTTTTGATCGATGGTGACATTGAATCTCCCTGAATCGTAAAACTGAAACATACGAATCGCACGATCAAAAATGCAAGTAACACAACACCTACAAATTTAAGTGCATATTGAATAATAATTTCTCTTTGCTGACGTTGTTTCTTACGCATCTGATAGGTCATTGTATATCCTTTCCTCATAGAGAACTCCTTTCCTTATATAATTTCTCTGTGTGATATTATATAGCAAAATCCTATATAATAAAACAGGGATAAGCTTATACAGCCTATCCCTCTCTTTTGATAATCTCTGTCTGATTATACTCTTTCTTTTACTTTTGCTGCTTTACCAACACGATCACGTAAGTAGTATAATTTAGCACGTCTTACTTTACCACGTCTTACTACTTCAATCTTTTCGATGATTGGAGAATGTACTGGCCATGTTTTTTCAACACCAACACCACTTGCCTGTTTTCTTACAGTAAATGTTTCGCGTGCTCCACCATTCTGTCTTTTGATGACTGTTCCTTCGAAAACCTGGATTCTTTCACGGTTTCCTTCTTTTACTTTCGCGTGAACTCTTACAGTGTCTCCTGTTTTGAATTCAGCAACTTCTCTTAACTGTGCATCTTCGATGCTTTTAATAATATCCTGTGCGCTCATTGTTGTTCCTCCTTGAACGTTTTTAGATGTTCTTAATACCAAATGTAACAGAGGACCATCCATATTTATAACAACTTGAACATATTATCATATTTTTTTGTATGCTGCAAGCCTTTTTTTGTATTTTTTTCAATTCAGATATCTTTATATGCTTGCTCTATATATTAGTATTAAATTAATACAAATTTCTCCATCGCCTTGGCAACACCATTTTTCTCATTCGTTACCGTAATATAATCTGCAATCTCTTTTATTTCATCGATTCCATTTTCCATGGCTACAGAAAATCCTGAGCATTCTAACAATTCCCTGTCATTATCTGCATCTCCACAGCCCATGACCTCTTCCCTTTTAATTCCAAGACTCTTAGCCAAATGAAGAAGCCCATCTCCTTTATTACATCCTTTTTTGGATATTTCAATGTTCTTTGGAAGAGAACTTGAATACTGGATATCATCAAATCTTTCTAATGCTTTCCAGACCTTTGCTCTTTCTTCCTTTGTACGAAATAATAAAGTTATTTTCTCTACTGTTTCCGTCTTGTCATGTTCTTTTAAAAAATCTTCCAGATCATTGATCAGTTTTCTTGAATTATGAATGATCGCTTTCGTATTAGAATCTAATTGATAATAATCAACATTTTCCATGTCTTTTCTCGCAGCATATGATTGTCCATTCATACTGTAACTTTGCATTACATCAAATTGTTTTAGAAAATCCATTAATTCCAAAATCCTTTTTTGCTCAAACTGATTTTTATAAAGAACTTTCTTTTCTTTTAAATCATAGATTGTCGCCCCATTACTGAAAATCCCATAACGGATTTCTTCCATATCTTTTAATTCTTGTGGAAGTGCATTGACCGCTCGTCCTGTTGCAGGTGCAAAAACAACACCTTGACTAACCGCACGTCGGATGACATTCTGTGTATATTGTGTGATCTTACGTTCTCTATTTAAAAGGGTTCCATCCATATCAACCGCAACAAGTCTGATCTTACTTGTTCCCATTGTTTTCTTCCATCTCCTTCTCATATGCTTTCCAAAGATCTGGTCTTCTCTCTTTGGTTCGTTTCACTGACTGTTCATGTCTCCATTTGCGGATATTCTCATGATGCCCTGAGAGAAGGACTTCTGGTACTTCTTTATCTAAGAATACAGGTGGTCTTGTGTACTGCGGATATTCAAGCAATCCATTTTCAAAGGATTCATCCCCTGCGGAATCATCATTATGTAAGACTCCTGGAACCAGTCTTGAAATCGAATCAATCATAACCATTGCTGGAAGTTCACCTCCAGTCAATACATAATCCCCAATAGATACATAATCTGTAACGATCTCTTCTAAAACTCTCTCATCGATTCCTTCATAATGTCCACATAAAAAGACCAATTCTTCTTCCTTTGCAAGTTCTTTTGCCATCTCCTGATGAAACGTTGTTCCCTGCGGAGTCAAATAAACGACTCTTGGCTTTTTCTTCATGTTTTTTGTAAGATCTTTATACGCACGATAAACCGGCTCCGGCTGCATCACAAGTCCAGCTCCACCTCCATATGGATAATCATCTACTTTCATATGCTTATTGGTAGAATAATCACGGATATTAACCGCATTGATCTCAAGAAGTCCTGCATCGATCGCTCTGCCGATAATACTTGTATTAAGCCCATCCATTACCATCTTTGGAAACAATGTTAATATATGAAATCTATTCATCTAATAATCCTTTCATCACATGAACTGTAATCTCGCCTTTTTGAAGATCTACTTTCTTGATACATTCTCTGATCGCCGGAAGCAAAATTTCTTTCCCATCTTCCATTTTCACTTCATAGACATCATTTGCACCCGTCTGTAAAACATCTGTTAATTTTCCAAGAACTTCTCCATTATCCTCTCTGATCACAGAAAGGCCGATCAGATCTGCAATAAAGTATTCATCTTTACCAAGAGGCACTGCCTGATCTCTTGTAACAAACAGTCCTTTTCTCTTATACATCTCTACTTCATTAATATTTGTAAATTCTTTAAATTTTAAAACTGGCTGATTCTTTACGAATTTACATGATACTACATGTAATAATTTTCTTTCTTTTCCTGTATCTAAATATACTTCTTTTAATTTCTTAAATCGTTTGATATCATCTGTCATCGGAAATACTTTGACTTCCCCTGCGATACCATGTGTGTTCGCGATCGCTCCTACTTGTAAGAATTCTTCCATAAGTTTAATTCCTTTCATTTATTTTCTTCTTATTTATTGTATAGAAAGGTTTGGGAAAACTCAACTAGTTTTTTTCATGACAGAAGATATGAAGTTTGAATGTATCTCAAACTTCTCATCAAATCAGTGTTCTTAAGTTCCTTTGATCTTCTGTTAACGAATACAAAAGCCTACCATCGCAAATTAGAATTTATCCCCACACTTCTTCTGCGATTTCTTTTACAAGTTTAAGTTTTGCCCACTGCTGTTCTTCTGTCAGTTTATTTCCGATCTCGCATGACGCGAATCCGCACTGTGGGCTTAAATATAGGCGGTCAAGTAGTACATATTTTGCTGCTTCATGAATTCTTGCGATCACTTTTTCTTTGTCTTCTGGTTCTGGTGTTTTTGTAGTCACTAGTCCTAAAACTACTTTCTTATCTCCGCTTACTTTCGCAAGTGGCGCAAATCCTCCTGATCTCTTATCATCATATTCCAGATAATATGCATTGACTGATTATCTCTGTGCGTATCAACTCTTACATAATCGATCCTGGTTCCAATGTCCATTCTTAATCACCTGATACGTCGGTAAATTCTCTAGCTACTCTTCTGATCGTTTATTTATTTTTTATCATATACTCGAAATCTACAGTTGGCCAATTACAAAATTTAAAATTTATTTCAATGCCGCCAATGTCTTAACAACCAGTTCCCATGTACGTTCCGTAGATGAAATACTCAATACTTCATTTGTCGTATGAATATGTTCCATCTGAGGACCAAAGGATACCGCATCAAGTCCTGGTAATTTTGAAGCAAAGATTCCACATTCCAGTCCTGCATGAATTCCTTCAACCACAGGTTCTTCTCCATTGTATAAATCTTTGTATGCCTCAACCATAACTTCACGTAGTCTGGAATCTGCTTTATACTCCCATCCTGGATATGGTCCTACGATTTCTATCTCTCCACCTAATGTTTCAGACAGAGATGTCAATTGAGCGATCAGATACTGTTTCTCTGTTTCACTGGAACTTCTAACTGCAAATGTCATCTGTACTTCAGAATCTTTCGTTATTAAAATTCCCATATTTAGTGATGTCTGTACCAATCCTTCAATCTCTGGATTCATTCTCTGAACACCATTTGGCATATGAACCATTGCAGTCACTACTGCAAATGTTGTATCTTCTGTAAATGTCTCTACGTCAGCAGTTTCTTTTACATTTACTGTTAATCTTGCACCAGGATCTGTCACTTTATATTCTTCTTTGATCTGTGCAAATGTATTTTCAATGATCTGTTTTGCTTCTTCTACTTCTTCTGGAAGTACTGCAACAGATGCTTCGCTGAATTTCGCGATCGCATTGTCTTTTTCTCCACCATTTACTGAAACAAGCTGCATTTCAACCTCATTGAACAAACTTAACAACACTCTTGCCATTGCACAGTTTGCATTCATACGTCCTTTGATGATCTCAACTCCAGAATGTCCACCTGTAAATCCATCCATTTTAATCTCGATGACTGATGCATTGACTGTTTCTGTCTCATATGGAATCTTGCAGATCACAGATGCTCCACCTGCACAGCTGACTGTGAATACGCCCTCATCTTCAGAGTCCATATTCATAAATAAACGTCCTTTCAGATCAGAAACATCAATGGTTGCTGCTCCTAACATACCGATTTCTTCATTGACTGTGAAAATCGCTTCAATCGGTGGATGTGCCATTTCTTCATCATCTAATACGGCAAGTGTGTATGCAACGGCGATTCCATCATCTCCACCTAAGGAAGTTCCTTTGGCTAAAATATAATCTCCATCAATTTCTAAGTCTAATCCTTCTTTTTCCATATCTTTGTCGCAGTCTGATTCTTTCACTGCTACCATATCCATATGTCCCTGAAGGATGACTGGATCAGAATCTTCATACCCTTTTGATCCATCTTTCCAGATGATCACATTTAAATCTTCATCCTGTCTGTATTTTAATCCATGTGCTTTCGCAAAATCTACCAGATAATCACTGATCTGCTGTAAATTTCTTGACCCATGAGGGATTGCACAAATCTCCTCAAAATATTGAAATACTTTGTTTGGCTGTAATTCTCCTAATACTGACATCTCTATGTCCTCCTTATTTTTTATGCATTTTATAACGACTACCCTCTTTTTCAAGCTGGTTCGTCTTCAGCATATATTCTACAAGTTTTTTTGCATAGTCTCTCTTATCCTTTACAACCGCTCTATTTCTTGAAAATGGCTGTTTTGCTTCGAGACCTTCGCAAATTTGTTCCACTTGTGAAATTGTAATGTATTCATTTTGTTTTAAATACTTTTTTATTTTATCCTGTCCTTTGCTAAAAAGCAAATTCATCAGGTCATTTGTCTGATTCTTTTGTTTAACGATTCCCCATCCATATAGGATCATCGTCGCTATGGCAAATAAAACAATACCTATGATCGCTGTTGATAATTTCATTTTAAATTCCTTTTACCTAATAAGGTTTATTCTTCAAAAATAATGTATTTGTTTCTTTCTAAAATTGCAAAATATTGTGACAATCTCTCGTATAATTGTGTCGCTGCACCTTCATGAGCGCTTTCAAGTTCTTTCCCTATCTCGTAAATACTTTTCTTTCCATCGATCTTCTGCCACACAAAACTTCCATATTCATCTAATTTGATGAAACTATATCGTGGCCTTTTAAACAATTTCTGTGCGATTGTATTATAGAATCCCTTATTTTCTACAGTGATTTCTACAATTCCATCTTCTAATACTTCCCATTTCATATCATTGATCTTCGGGATATGATCAATATAATTCTTCTTATCTTTCATCAATTCACCTTTTTATTTAGAAAGCACTACTGCATGATCGCAGCAGTGCTTTCTTCTCACTGAAATACATATTTATTTTATTATTTTTCTGCATCTACTTCAATCGTCTTTTTATTTCTTGTGAAGTAGAATAGTGTAGCAAGTAATACTATAAACGCTACTAAACCAACCCAGTTGCCAGTCGTTTCAAAAGCTCCTCCATATACGGAAGAAAGATCGATCTTATCCGCAACATTAAATACTGCTAATACAGCAAGAAGGATACCAACGATACCTTCTCCTGCGATCATACCTGCCGCATAAAGGACACCTCTGTCTGATCCATCTTTTCTCGCTTTATCACTGTCGTATTTTTTCTTATTGTCAACAAACCAACGAATAACTCCACCAACCATGATTGGTGCACTTAAGTAAATTGGTAAATAAAGACCAATAGAGAATGCTAATACTGGAATTCCAAGGATCTCAACAACAATGGCGATAAATGCTCCCATGAAGATCAATACCCATGGTAATGTACCACCCATAACACCTTCAACAACCATCTTCATCAAAGTTGCCTGTGGTGCAGGAATCTGGTCAGAACCGAATCCCCATGCTGCATTCAGAAGATACATAACTCCTCCAATTGCAAATGCTGCCACAATAGCACCGATCAATTCACCGATCTGCTGTAATCTAGGTGTCGCACCTACGATATAACCTGTCTTTAAATCCTGTGAAGTATCACCAGCCATAGCTGCAATGATACAAATAACTGTACCAATGGAAATTGCTGATACCATACCTGTTGCTCCTGTATTACCAGTTGCTTTTAAGATAAATGTTGTTACGATCAGTGTTGCGATCGCCATACCTGATACTGGGTTATTGCTACTTCCTACAATACCAACCATTCTGGATGATACAGTTGCAAAGAAGAAACCAAAGACAACGATCATCAATGCTCCTAAGAGGCTTACTGGAATCTCTGGTAATAACCAGATTAAAGCTGCAATGATCAATACTCCTCCAAGAACAACTTTCATAGATAAATCCTGCTGCGTTCTTAGCTGACTATCACCTGTCTTACCAAATCCTTTCATGGCATGTCCAAATGTCTTAACCATAGTAGGAAATGTCTTGATCAAACTGATCAGTCCACCTGCTGCTACAGCACCTGCACCGATATATCTGACATAATTACTCCAGATCTGAGAAGCAGATAACTGATTAAAAGCTAGTGCCTTTCCTGCTTCATCAACAACCTTTGATACAGAATCTCCACCAAAATAAGCGATTGCAGGAATTAACACAAGATATGATAACACACCACCTGCGAAAATATAACTTGATACCTGTGCTCCACAGATATAACCTACACCTGCTAACGCTGGAAGGACATCCATACCAACAGAGGTTGTATAATTTCCCTGCATTGAGAATTGAACTTCACTAGGGAAAAGTTTTAAACCATCTGCAATAAATTTATAAACTGCTGCAATTCCAAGTCCTGCAAATACAACTTTTGATTTGCTTCCACCCTGTTCTCCGGCTAAAAGTACTTCTGCACAAGCTGTTCCTTCAGGATAAGGAAGTGTTCCATGTTCTTCTACGATCAGGGCTGTACGAAGAGGTACCATAAAAAGTACTCCTAAAATACCACCGCAAAGAGCGATCAATGCAATAGATACGAAAGATGGAGCACTCACTCCACTTCCTTTTTCTGATGCCCAGATAAAAATAGCAGGAATTGTAAAAATTGCTCCTGCCGCTAATGATTCACCTGCTGAACCAATTGTCTGTACCATGTTATTCTCAAGAATGGAATCTTTCTTTAAGATCATTCGGATCACACCCATAGAAATAACTGCCGCTGGAATAGAGGCTGATACAGTCATACCAACTCTTAATCCTAAATAAGCGTTGGCACCACCAAATATAACCGCTAGGATCATACCAAGAATTACTGATGTAACTGTAAATTCAGGTAACACTTTATCTGCGGGAATAAATGGCTTAAAGTCATTTTTCTTTTCCATTTTTCTCTCCTATTTTCAATATATATTTCACTGTATCTCTCTATTATACTAAATTGTTGAAGAAAATGGAACCCCTTATTTTTTAAAATTCTAACCCGTCATTCAACACATCTTACGTTTTTCCCTGATTTCATCCAATAAGTCACTTGCTCCACTTCCCAATAAAAACCACAATTCCATCAAACATTTCATATTATCTGTCTGAGAAAACCTTAATTCTTATCTGATACCATTCTCCATACACACCACATTAAATTGGCCAACTCCACAACTTAAAATTTAAAATAAATCCAGCATATTATCCAAATATACTTCTTCCCTCACATGAATCTGATATTCTGGCTTTACCATATAATAAAGCAGAAACTCCAATACTAAAGCACTTCCAAGGCTTCGTCCTTCTATTTTGAAATTAGAGAACCCCATTGGCAAGTAAGTATTTTTAATATCATCAACACTTATAAATCCTGGATTTTTCATTGCTTTTGAAAAACGGTATCCTTGATCAGCTTCTGGTGCTTGGCAGATATGTTCTGAAATATTTTCTCCTAAATTTTTCCTGCTGACTGTTTCGTAGCACTGCTTTCTTTCCTTACATCCATACCAACAGCATTCATTGCATAAGAATTCTACCTTATCTTTTTCCACGTTTGATAATTTTTTCAATTGATCAAATGCTTTATTCAAGCGAAAATCTGGTACAACGTATTTAAAATCTTCTTTCTTTACCTCATTTAAAAATTCTTCAAAGTTTGTTAAAACTTTTGTCGTTGAAGAAACAAAATATAAGCCTTTGTAATGTTTTTTTATATAGTCAAGTAATAAATCAGAATAGATGATCACACCATTTCTTTTTTGCCCTGTTTCTTCAAATAATTTACATAATTCATTACATTTCCTATCCGACAGATGTTCTTCTCTTAACAAACTATTGCTAAACGTTAGTCGTGCCGAGATTCCATATTCTTTCATTAATTCTAAAGCTTCTTCTGGATTACCCGAACCAAAGCCAGCACGACCTCCTCCCCAGATACAATCCGCCGGAGATCCATAGATAGAGCTGATTTCACACCATTCATAGAAATATTCTCTATGTTTTCTATATAATGGAAGAAATACGCAATACAGCTCATAAAATTCAAATAGTCCTGGTAGATGATAGTATGCTTTTTTATTTAACTTTTCCATATAGTGATACTCTCCAATTTCTTACTTATCTTTCTATTTATTAATATGCCAAAGATTATGAAACATCTCTAACTATACTGTTCTGGCCTTCTGGTTATGCATTGCCTGAACACGCATTTCCCATTCAAACGTCTCCATTGGTTATGCTTTCGTATTCGCTGTTGGAACTATGACCAGATCCGCACCTTTGCTTTGTCACAGTATTGCAGACTTTTGTCAAGATTTTTTTGTATGTCTGTTTTCATGCTCATTTGTACTAGTGCAAGTTTCATTTTCCTCTCCTTCAAAATCTTTGTTGTTTCTCCTATTATATCAGTTCTTAATCAAATTTAACACTCTGATCTTTGAGATTATCATCAAAACATGATACAATAGCCTACAGTGTAAAATTTACATAAGAGCGGAGAATTATTACAATGGAAAAAGACCTTACTACTGGAAATATCACACCACATTTATATTGTTTTTTCTCTTGTATTGTCTATTCTTTGCATCTTATTTGCTCACCCAATCCTGACCTTAATGCAGGTGGATTTCGTGATCATTCCTATGACAAAACTTTATTTAAGGATTATTTTTTCTGGGCTTATCTTTACATTTATGTATAATTGCTTTGCAAGTACGCTTCATGCTCTTGGAGACAGCAAGTCTCCTCTTTATTTTTTGATCATCAGTTCTGTTGTCAATGTATTTGGAGATCTTATTTTTGTGCTTATTTTTCATATGGGAAGTGAGGGATGTGCGATGGCAGCTTTGATGGCACAAAATAAAGGTGCAAAAAAGACCGATCGTATTAAGGCTGCTTTTCGTTGTGGAATGAAGATTGAACTTTTTTATGGAATTTTTATCTTTTTTGTATGCTTCTTTTTGGCTCACCCATTGATGCAGCTTTTTTCAAATGATCCTGTCGTGTGCAAGCATGGTGTGACTTATTTGAAACTAATCTCTTTGATGTATCTGTTCCCTGCAGTTACAAATGGAGTTCAGGGATATTTTCGCGGAATCGGAGATCTTAAGATTACTTTGATCAGTAGTTTTGTGAATATGTCGGTTCGTGTGATATTTGCGGCTGTTCTTGTGTTTCATTTTTCCTTGCAGATCGAAGCATTGCCATTTTCTTATCTTGCCGGGTGGATTGGAATGCTTTTAGCAGAGGTGCCGTTGCTTTTGAGGAAATTTTAATTTGCGTGATCGAAACCACTACCGAACACGTGTGGAGAATGTTATTGGCTATAAATTAGGAATTTCTCAGACAGAGGATTGAAGCTTTGAATGTATTTTAAACATCTCGTCAAATCGGTGTTCTTAAACTCCTTTCATCTTCCGTCAACGAATACAAAACTTATCAACCAACATCGTTTAACATACACACTGTGTAGTGATTTGAATAGCGTTCCTTTGTATTAGTCAGAAAGAAGATAAGAAGAAATATTTATCTTCTTTCTGACTAATATATACAACACTACCTACAAATGAGAATTTTATCTTGGTGTCAGCTCCAAATACATATTCTTATACTGCCATGCACTTGTCTCCCAAGATACATCTTTATTCATATCGCGAATGACCATATCATCCCAGTTTGCTCGATTTTCAAAGTAGCAGGTCTTTGCTCTGTTGATCGTATCATAGAGCAGACCGCCTTCATATCTATCAAATGTAAAGCCATTTCCCGTATTATCAAACATGTTATATGGCTGAACGGTATCTCTAAGTCCTCCTGTTTCTCTTACGATTGGAATCGCACCGTATCTCATAGCGATCAGCTGTGTCAGTCCGCATGGTTCGAATCTTGATGGAACTAAGAGGGCATCACATCCTGAGTAAACGTTGTGAGCTACATTCTCATTGTAGGCGATATAAGCACAGAAGCTTCCCTTGTATTGATTCTCATAAGAACGGAATGCATCTTCATACCAGGAATCACCTGTACCAAGGACAACGACCTGTGTATTTCCATCCATGACACCTGGAATTACATCATTTACAAGATCCAGTCCTTTCTGGTTTGTCAGACGAGAAATCAGTCCGATCACCATTTTATTTTCGTCTACTTCTAAACCTAAAGATTCCTGCAGTGCTTTCTTATTGATCTTTTTATTTTCGATTGCATTGCTTGCATCATAATTGGCTTTTAACAGTTTGTCTGTGGATGGATTCCAGATATTAACGTCAATACCATTTACAATTCCTCTGATCTTATTTTGATGATATCTTAGGTGCTCTGCAAGTCCTTCTCCGTATTCTTCTGTCTGAATCTCTCCTGCATATGTATTACTTACAGTTGTAAGTCTATTGCAGTATGTGATTCCTCCTTTTAACATATTCGCATCTAACCAGTTTTGAGTCAGGCAGTCTTTGTTAAATACATAGTCCGGAAGTCCTGACCAGTATTGGATCATCTTTCTATCATAAATACCTTGGAATTTGAGGTTATGTATCGTAAGTACTGCACTTGCACGTCCTACATTTGTATCGGCAAAACATGTTCTTAGATACAATGGCACCAAAGCTGCCTGCCAGTCATGGCAATGTACAACATCTGGAACCCAATCCAGATAATTAAGTGCCGCCAATGCTGCCTTGGAAAAATAACAAAACTTTGGAATATCATCGATCAGATTTGTATATGGATTACCCCAGGAGAAAAATTCATCATTGTCGATAAAATCATAAACAACGCCGTCTTCCTGATATTCCATAATACCAACATAGTATTGTTTTCCATCAGAGCAAAGGTTCATATAAAAAGAGCCTTTATACTCCATCTTTTCTTGATATTCCCAAGGAATACATTTGTATCTTGGAAGAATAACCTTCACATCAACATTTAATTTTGCAAGACTCTTTGGCAATGCAGACATGACATCTCCAAGTCCTCCTGTTTTTACAAATGGATAGCATTCTGAGCCAATGAAAACGACACTTCTTCTTGGTCCAAGATCTACATATTCCTTTGGTTGCTCCTGTTCTACAGGTGCTTCTTGTTTAGCAACTACTTCTTGCTCAACTGGAACAGTTTCTTTTTTAGTATCTTCTTTTTTTGCAGTGGAAACAGCTTTCTTTTTCTTAGCTGCCTTTTTTTCTGTTGAAGCAGCCGCTTTTTTCTCTTCCGTATCTTTTACTGTCGGAATATCTGCTTTTTTCTCTTCCGTCTTCTTAACTGTTGGAACTATCTGTTTTTCTTCCGTTTTCTTTACTGCTTTAACAGCTGTAGTTTTTTCATCCGTATTTTCTACTGTTGAAATAGTAGTCTTTTCTGTATCCGTATTTTTCGCTGTTGCTGTAACAGCTTTTTTCGTTCTAGTCTTTGCATTCGCTCTTGTCTTGCTTTTTGTTCTGCTTTTTCTGCTCATATTTGCCTCCAATCTGCAAAATAAGTCCTACACTTTGTAATAAATCTGATGATATTCTCATCTATATTTTTATTATATCACAAAAATAACGGCACTGTATATCACTTTAGTAATATACAATGCCTCATCATCACATTTCTATTATCTATGCAAATTCCCAATTTTGTGAAACTGCATTTGCAACCCTCTTGTGAAAAATTTTATTCTTCCTGCTGATTATAATCAATGATAATCTTCTTACAATCCCCACATCGATAAGCAACGCTTTCATATTCCAATGGTTGATCTGCAAACCATCCAGAGCTAACTGCTAATACTCTCTTTTTTCTATTCCATCCAAGACCATGCTTTGACTGAATATATCCTTTTTCCATTTCTTTGTTACAATATGGACACTTCATCCTCATCCCCTCCATTTCATTGTAACATATCAAAGTTTCTTTTAATCTTTCGATTAATTACTTATATTTTACCACAACTTTCTACCTGTCGCTATTTTTTCCATAAATAATTCCTTTTTCAAATGCAAATATCCACACAATCCATGATCATCTTCTTACACCTTGCATATCCCAACTGTGAACTGTTTAATGACAATGTATAATTCTTAGCCATTCCCCATTTTTGTTCCGTATAGAAATTATAATTTGTCCTTCGTCTTTTATCTGTATCCTTTATCAGTTTCACTGCCCCATCTTCCGTAACATCATATAACTTACAGATACGTTTGATCTTCTCTGGCATATCTCCATATATAAATACATTCAGCACATCTTCTCTATCTTTCAATATAAAATCTGCATTTCTTCCAATCAAAACACAAGGCTCTTTTTCTGCGATTTCCAGGATTACTTTTCTCTGTGCCTCATACAACATATCATCCACGGATTTTCCTGTAATATCACGACCTGAAAATGCATAGGCAAAAAATCCTCTTTTGGGTGATAATTCTGCATTTTCTTCGATATATTCTGGTGATAATCCAGATTGTTGTGCAATCTGATCTATGATATTTTCACTGTAATAAGCAATTCCAAGCTGTTTTGCCACTTCTTCTCCAATAAAACGGCCGCCACTTCCAAATTCTCTACTGATCGTAATGATTCTTTTTGCCATGATACTTTCCTCCTTCTTAATGTGTTAACCGATCCACTTTTGTTTTTCTTATCTTCTTTAAAAAGACAAATCCGATCAAACATGCCGCAAGTTCCGTGATTGGAAATGCCCACCAAATCAAAGATACTTGCGGATATTCTACGACAGCTCCTCTCCATAGTTTTGGACCAGCCGTCCGCCCACATTATTTAATTCATTTTATTTTAAACGGGAAAGGAATTTTTCAAAAAGGTGATAAGACCTATCATTTAGAAACTGGGCAAGGATTCTTTATCGAACCAGATGAGCTTACTTTTTACCAAGCTGATGCAAAAGAACCATGGGAATATTTATGGGTTGGATTTAACGGAACGATGGTTCCTGAATTATTAAAACAGATTGGTCTTTCTTCTTCGCAGCCAGTTTTTCATTGTGATAAAGGGAAAGATTTATACTGGCTTGTCAATGATATGCTAGTTCATGCAAGATCTGGTTTTGCTTCAGATCTTCGAAGAACTGGTCTTTTATATGAGTTTCTTTCAATTCTTGCAGAAAATCCAATGGAGACAGATACACAGACAGATTCTGAATATGTTTATATCAACAAAGCAGTCGAATATATTAAAAATAATTATTGGGATGGGATTCATATTTATGACATTGCGAAATATCTTTGTATTGATCGAAGTTATGTTTACTTATTGTTTCAAAAATATTTCCAACAAAGTCCTCAAGATTATCTTGCGACTTTTCGACTCACGAAAGCATCTGAGTTATTAAGTACAACGACTCTTTCTATTGAAAGCATCAGTAATTCCTGCGGGTATGGAGACCCTGCAACATTTTCTAAGGCATTTAAACGATGGATGGGTGTTTCTCCCTCTGGATATCGAAAAAATCAGCGTAGCCATGGGACTGTACTGAGTAATTAGCATTTTTATTTCATAGGGGATTTCATCGAAATTTTCTATAAAAAAGTGTCTTCGACACTTCAACTCCCCTGCCCCTCATTCTTGAGGGGTGGGTTTCTTTTTTTGTCTTTTTCCTTCATAATAGAATCATGAATATCCTACAAGAGATCTTTACAGATCATTAATGTCAGACACCGTCATTGCGTTTTTACCATTGATGCGTCCCTCCGTGA